>Ga0208626_1000006_pt1 | contig 301984 bp, 267 predicted proteins | sample LakWasMet10_HOW4_2_FD_183860 | JGI IMG/M metagenome (GOLD analysis project Ga0208626, IMG submission 183860) | Freshwater sediment methanotrophic microbial communities from Lake Washington under simulated oxygen tension - Sediment Metagenome... | ecosystem: Environmental > Aquatic > Freshwater... | reverse complement strand
TCGCCAAGCTCTTAACATCAAAGCCCGTTTTGCTCAGCAGCAAAACGGGCTTTTTTTTGCCCAAAATAGTTGATATGCAATAGTCCGTTTTAATCATCTCCATAAGTCAGATTGTATAGATAACCTGTGAAGTCTTGAGAGACTTATGGGGTTGAATAATAAGATTTTTAGGGCAATATACTGCACTTTGTAGGCAAAATTTACTCTCTATTTTTAATATCGTTGTCTTTATATCGAGTGAACTTTTTGCTATATCGGCTTGAACGCGTACAATAATATATTTAAATGAAGAAATGTAATAGCTATGACGGAACAAAATCACCCTGATGACAGACAACTAACGCCTGAACAATTTAGTATTTGTCGCTTAAAAAATACTGAACCGCCGTTTACTGGAAAATATACTTATTGCAAAACCGCTGGGATTTACCAATGTGTTTGTTGTGGTAATCCGTTATTTAATTCGGAAACCAAGTATGACTCAGGTTCGGGTTGGCCGAGTTTTTGGGATGTTTTATCTGAGAGTAGTGTGACAGAAGTGGTTGATAGCAGTCATAATATGCGTAGAGTTGAGGTGATTTGCCAAGCGTGTGATGCGCATTTGGGTCATGTATTTACCGATGGTCCGCAACCGACAGGATTACGTTACTGTATTAATTCGGCTTCTTTAGATTTAAAAGAAGCATAAAGTTTTATGCGCTTGAGTATTTTATCTGTTGTTGGGCAAATATTTGATACATCCAAATTAAGACATAATACCCTTATGATAAGCGGCTGTATGGCATTCCGAACTAGATTTTCCAGTATTGTTTAATGTTAAGTGGGTAAAAAATCAAATGGCACAATTTACGGTAACGGGTGATATTGATCCTTTTTTGCACGTCAGTTTACGGGCTGGTGAGAAAATATATTGCGAATCCAATGCAATGGTGATGATGGAGAGCAACTTAGAGCTAAAAGGTAAAATGACGGGTGGTTTAGGCAGTGCCTTGATGCGTCGTTTTGCGAATGGTGAGTCGTTTTTTCAACAGCATATCGAAGCAACTTATGGAGCAGGTGATTGTTTATTATCGCCTACGTTACCTGGTGCTATTGAGGTATTAGATATTGGTGCTACTCGCTATTTAATGAATGATGGTGCATTTGTTGCCGCTGAAAGCGGTGTTACTCTGCAAGTACGCTCTCAAAATTTAGGGAATGCACTATTTGGGCAATCAGGTGGTTTTTTTATTTGTGAAGCGGGCGGTTCTGGCAAACTTGCCGTATCAGGTTTTGGATCTAGTTTTGTGTTGGATGTTGAGCCGGGCAAAGATATTGTGATTGATAATGCCCATGTAATCGCGTGGGATAGCCAGTTACATTATGATATTTCGGTTGCTACTGCCCAAAGTGGCGGCGGTTTTTTGGGTCAGATGATAAACAGTGTAACCAGTGGTGAAGGCATGGTACTTAAATTTTCTGGTAAAGGTAAAGTCGTTATTTGTTCGCGTAACCGTAGTACGTTTACTTCGTGGATAAGTAGAGCCATATCTGGCGGTAGATAATTTGCTGCTTACAACCATTTTTTCTTCTTAAAATAAATCAGTAACGAAACCGCTATGCCGATGAATACTGCCCACAAGATGGGGTAGCTCCATTGCCATTTAAGTTCGGGCATATATTCAAAGTTCATACCATAAACCCCTGCGATAAAGGTCATGGGAATAAAAATAGAGGAAAATACGGTGAGGAATTTCATGGTTTCATTCAGTTTATTGCTCACACTGGATAAATAAATATCCATCATTCCTGATATTAATTCGCGGTAAGACTCTACTGCTTCAATAATACGAATAGAATGATCGTAAATGTCGATAAAATAGCGTTTTGTGCGCTCATCAAATAACGGTGATTCGCTGCGGCGAATGGCGGCTAATAATTCGCGTAGTGGCGAGACGGTTTTGCGTAAGAAAATCAATTCCCGTCTCATTTTTTGAATAGTTGATAAGGTGGCGACAGAAGGATGGGTTAATAATTCATCTTCAATGAATTCAATTTGTTCGTCAAATAAGTCGTGTAAAGTAAAGTATTCATCCACTACCGCATCCATAATCATATACGCCAGATAATCTGAACCTGCATTTCTTAAATAACTGTCCTCATTAGCCAGACGATTTAAAATCGGTTTGAATAGTCCGTCAGGTTGTTCCATGAAAGTAAACACGAAGTTCTTTAGTACCAATATACTGATTTGTTCGTATTCGACATTAAAAGAACCTTGACCTAAAGAAACGACTTTCAGTACGAAATACAGATAATCGGTATATTCTTCAAATTTAGTGCGTTGGTGGGTATTTAAAATATCTTCCAATACTAATGGGTGAATATCAAAATGTCGCCCAATGGCATCAATAATGGCGACTTCTTTTAAGCCCTCAACCATCACCCACGTTACGCTATCGGTGGTTTTGTAAGGCAGTAACTCTTCAATGGAATCAATAGTACGATTTTCAAGACTGTGTCGGTTGTAATTAATCACCGTGATGCTGTGCGGGTGTTCATGCACGGCACCGACGTGTACTAATGTACCAGGTGCGAGTCCTGATTTTTTAGAGACAAAACGGAGAGATTCAGGTGTCATCGGTTATTTACAGTGGGTTTATGTTGTTGAGCTAATGCCCATAATATATGTTCTTTGACCAGTTCAGAGACATCATTGAGTCTGGTTTGTAGTGCGTCAATAATCAGCGGTGAGGCAGGCGCATTACCCAAGGCAACTGCAATATTGCGCAGCCAGCGTTCATAACCGATACGGCGTATGGCTGAGCCTTCTGTTTTGCTTAAAAATTCAGCTTCAGTCCATGCAAAGACCGTCAGCAGTTGTTGGCTGTTCAGTTGGTGTCTAGGACTAAAATCGTTTTCTGCGGTGAGTTTGGCAAACCGATTCCACGGACAAATAATCTGGCAATCATCACAGCCATAAATACGGTTGCCTATTAACGGTCTTAAGGCTTCAGGAATAGCACCGTGCAGTTCAATGGTCAGATATGACACACAACGCCGCGCATCGACCTGATAAGGGGCGACAATAGCTTGTGTCGGGCAAATATCCAGACAGGCGCGGCACTCGCCGCAATGGGCAGAGGCTTTGTCATCAATAGGCAAGGGCAGGTTGGTATAAATTTCACCTAAGAAGAACCACGAGCCTGCTTTACGATTGATTAAATTAGAATGCTTGCCTATCCAGCCTAAGCCTGCTTTTTCAGCAAGTGCTTTTTCCAGCACGGGCGCACTGTCAACGAATGCCCGCATTGTCGAATGTGTATCGGGCAGTAAAGCGATGTCTGCTTGTATATGGTCAATCAATTTTTGTAAGCGGTTACGCATCATCTTGTGATAATCACGACCTAAGGCATAACGGGAAATATACGCCGCCGTTGCATCAGACAGCGATTCATCCATCAGTTGCCGAGTTTCGGGTAAATAATCCATGCGCACTGAAATTACTCGTAGCGTGTCTTCGTGCAGTAGAGCAGGACGGCTGCGTTTCGTACCATGTCGCTGCATATAGTCCATTTCACCATGAAAATCACGCGCTAACCAATGATGTAAATGGTTTTCAGCCTCCGCTAAATCAGTATCGCTAATACCGACTTGTGCAAAACCGAGGTGTTGTCCCCATTGTTTAATTTTCAGGGCAAGTGCTGTGAGTTGTTGTGTAGTGATGTCCATTACTGAGTAGTGATTGATAGCTGAAGTGGCGAGATAGCCTTCCTGTTATTGCCGACATTGAACGCTGCTTACTTGTTATTAAATTCGTCAGACAGGCATTATTATCGCCTACTTTTTAACTAAAGACCGCTAATAATCTCATTGTATGAAGCTATCGCTGTTCAACATAGTAACAACCATTTAATCTTTGTCCATATTTTGTAAAGATATTGTTTGACAATTTAGTTGCGAATGTTTATTGTTTCAAACAACGAAAATCTATTTACGGCAACGATGCACCCTAAAATCAATTAATTTTTTGGTGTAGCCAGTTTGAAGACTTAGTTTAATTAACGGCGGCAAGGTGACTTAAACAGGGTTTGAATGATGCAGTTGATGAGAGTCAATATACTGTAAATAGTGAAATTACTTTGCAGGTGGTGGCGTAGAACTTAATATAGGCAGGAAACAAGTTAGACGCATTGAACGTATTGTACTCAATAAAAGAAATTCACTTTGAATGAGCGATGCGTTGGTTTTTTATAATTATAACTGCTCGTTATTAAGTTATCGCTCGGAGGATACAACCATGAAAAAACATATTTTTAATGCTCTGTTGTTTGGGGTTTTTATTGCGGGGGCATTTTTAATTTATGACCGCATCAATAGTACGCCTCCCCTACAGGAGACGTTGGCGTATTCAGAATTTATAGACAAAGTAAAAAGCAAACAAGTTGAGCGCGTAGAAATCAGTGGTCAGCTGATTAAAGTACGCACATCTGACGGTCAAAATCATGAAACCTTTAATCCGGGTGATGGGCATCTTATTGATGATTTATTGAATGCCGATATTCAAATCAGAACCGTACCGCCTGCGCAAGAAAGTATGTTGATGCGGGTGTTTATTTCATGGTTTCCGATGTTGCTGATGATTGTAGTGTTCGTCATTTATATGCGTCGTATGCAGGGTGCAGGCGGTAATTCTTTCGGTAAAAGCAAAGCTAAAATGCTGGAAGAAGATAAATTAACCGTTAAGTTTGCCGATGTTGCAGGCTGTGAAGAAGCCAAAGAAGAAGTATCCGAGCTGGTGGATTTTTTAAAGGATCCGCAAAAATTCCAAAAACTGGGCGGACAAATTCCACGCGGTATTTTAATGGTAGGGCCTCCTGGTACAGGTAAAACCCTGATTGCCAGAGCGATTGCAGGTGAAGCAGGCGTTAAATTCTTTACTATCTCAGGTTCTGATTTTGTCGAAATGTTTGTCGGTGTCGGTGCATCTCGTGTACGAGATATGTTTGCTCAAGCCAAAGAACACGCACCCTGTATCATTTTTATCGACGAAATTGATGCGGTCGGTCGTCAACGTGGCGGTGCAGGCATGGGCGGCGGTAATGATGAACGTGAACAAACACTGAATCAATTGCTGGTCGAAATGGACGGTTTTACAGGTAACGAAGGCGTGATTATTATCGCTGCGACCAACCGAGCCGATGTATTGGACAAAGCCTTGCTCAGACCGGGTCGTTTTGATAGACAAGTCAATGTCGGTTTGCCTGATGTGCGTGGTAGAGAGCAAATTCTTAACGTGCATATCAAAAAAGTACCCGCTGCTGCTGATGTTAAATTGTACGATATTGCCAGAGGTACACCGGGTTTTTCAGGTGCAGACCTCGCCAATGTAGTCAATGAAGCGGCGTTACTGGCGGCGCGTTCCAATAGAACCCAAGTCAGCATGAACGAGCTGGAAAAAGCGAAAGATAAAATTCTCATGGGTGCTGAACGTCATACGATGGTGATGACCGAAGAAGATAAGTTACTCACTGCGTATCATGAAGCAGGGCATTGTATTGTCGGGCAATTATCCCCAGATCATGATGCAGTGTATAAAGTCAGCATCATGCCCAGAGGCAGAGCATTGGGTATCACGATGTTTTTACCTGAGCGTGATCAATACAGTGCCAGTAAACGTAAATTGGAAAGCCAGATTGCCAGTTTGTTCGGCGGCAGAATTGCCGAGTTGATGATTTACGGCGGCGACCGTGTGACTACAGGCGCATCTAATGACATCGAACGAGCAACTGAATTGGCGCGTAACATGGTTACTCGCTGGGGTTTTTCCGATAAGTTAGGCCCATTGGTATACGGTGAAGAAGGTGGACAGGCATTCATGGGATACCCCGGCAGTAAAGGCAGTAGTGTTTCCAGTAATGTCGCCCATTTGATTGATGACGAAATCAGAGAAGTTATCGACTGTAACTATCAACGGGCAGAAAAATTGTTGCAGGACAACATCAGTATTCTGCACAAAATGGCAGATGCCCTGATGAAATGGGAAACTATTGACCGTGCGCAAATTGATGATTTGATGGCGGGTAAAGAGCCTAAAGCTCCCGTAGAAGACATTATTTTGCCAGCAGTTGAAGTATTTGAATCCAATAATGAACAACAAGACATAGCGGATAATAAAAGCGAATCACTAACAAAGAAACCCGCTAAACAAGTTTGAGGTGCGCTCACTTTACCTTGAGGGGGAGCTTTAGCTCCCCTTTTTTTGTTTCACAAAAGTGTAGTGTGGGCGGCTGTTTTGCCTTGTGCATTTCAAGTGTAGACCTAGGCGGTTTTTAAAACCGCCTAGGTTTTTTTCATGGTTACCACAACCAAAATATGAATATTGATTTTTTAATCATCGGGCAAGGTTTGGCGGGCAGTTTATTAGCATGGCAGTTAATACAGCGTGGTCATAAAGTAATTATTATTGATAACGCACTGGAAAACGCCTCACAAGTTGCCGCAGGATTGATTAATCCTGTGACAGGAATGCGTTTTGTTAAATCTGCCGATATTGATACTTTACTGCCTGTTGCCAAACAGTGTTATGCCGAATTGGCTGATTTTTTTCAGCAGGATTTTTATATTGAAAAACCGATGTTACGCATTTTTAACAGTGATAAAGAACGCATCAACTGTGAAAAACGCGCTACTAATCCAGATTATCGGGATTATTTAGGTGACAGTCACTCCATTATTAATCCGCTTAACACGCCGTTTGGTGCGGTCACGCAACGGCAAACAGGTTACCTATTAACGCGCCCATTATTACGCTGTTTAACAGATTTTTTTATCGCGAATAACAGCTATCAACAAGCGGCGTTTGATGTTGCCGATATGCAGTTGTCTCCCTCCTTATGCTGGAAAGGCATTTTTCCTACACGCATTATTTTTTGCGAAGGCTATCACGCCATGCACAATCCGTATTTTTCATGGTTACCTTTTCAGCCTGTCAAAGGCGAGATTTTAACGGTAACGCATCATCACCAGCTACCCGATGCCATACTGAATTACGGGCAGTGGTTGCTGCCTTTAAACTCCCAACAAGCGCGTATCGGCGCAACTTTTGATTGGCAAAACCTGAACAACCACGCCACTGAGCTGGGTAAACACACTTTATTAAATGGACTTAAAACGCTGTTGGCTGATTTCGACTACGAAATATTAGCGCATCAAGCCAATGTGCGTCCGTGTACGTTAGATAAGCAACCGTTTATCGGTTTTCATCCGCAACACCCGCAACTCGCTATCTTTAATGGCTTTGGCGCAAAAGGCAGTTTACAAATACCGTGGCATAGTCAGTATTTTGCCCGCGTTTTAATGGATAATACCGCCTTACATTCACCCAGTAATATCCAACGTCACTATGTCACTGCTTAAACTTGCTCATCAACACATTCAAAACAGCTTGCATTCAGGCGATGTGGCGATTGATGGCACTGTCGGCAATGGTCACGATACGCTGTTTTTAGCGGAACAAATCGGGGAAAACGGGCGCGTGTACGGTTTTGATATTCAACAGGCGGCGATAGTAGCGACCACTGAAAAGTTACAGCACAGCCACTGTTTAGAGCGCGTTACCCTCATACAAGTCAGTCATGCGGAGATGGCGGCATACATTCCCGCTCATCATCAAGGCAACATTAACGCCTGTGTATTTAATCTGGGCTATTTGCCCAAAGGCGATAAAGGTATCATTACCCAAACCCGCTCAACATTATCGGCATTAAATGCCGCCTGTCAGTTATTAGCTCCGCGCGGCATAATAACCATTCTTGCTTACCCCGGTCATGCGGGTGGTGATGACGAAACCGCTCGTGTGCAACAATGGAGCGAGCAACTGGATACTCAGCATTTTAGTGTGGCTATATTTTTTAGTGCGATACCCAGTCCATCCGCACCGAGGTTATTGGTAGTGCAGAAGCGATAGCAGTCGTTAAACAAGATGCTGAGTAGTGACGAATCCGTTAGAATTAGCTAATCAGTCAGAAAACAGATTTTTTGACTCCTCTTTTATTATTGTTAAGACACAATGCGCCCAATTAATTTATTCATTATTGTTTTAGTGTTGTTGCAAGGGTTGGGTTTTGCAGAAGCCAAACCTAAACCCAAAGCGACCACACCTGAAAAACCGCAAGCCGTTAAGCCAGTAGAGTCAGCAAAACAAATCATCAATATTGCTTACTTAAGTCAGGAAAAAGCCGCACCGCCCGCACTGTCCAACTTAGACCCGTTTATTCAAAACAAAGGCTTGTTAGGTTCAGAATTAGCAATTAGCGATAACAGCACCACAGGACAGTTTACGGGGCAGGCTTTTGTACTAAGCAAATTTATTGTGCCTGTTGATGGTGATATTGAAGCGGTTTTTAATAACGACATTGCAGGTAAATTCCAACTTGTAGTGAGTCTATTACCCGCTGAATCATTAAATAAACTGGCGGACAGTGCGGCGGGTAAATCCATGTTATGGTTTGATGCGGCGAACAGTGATGACAGCTTACGCGCTGAACAATGCCGCGTTAATGTACTGCATTTATTACCCAGTCGCGCGATGCGAGCCGACGCGCTTGCGCAATACATGATGAAAAAACGCTGGACGAAGTGGTTTTTAGTGGTCGGCACTACGCCCGAAGATAAGTTGTTTGCTGATGCGATAAAACGCGCCGCCAAGCGTTTTGGCAGCACCCTCGTGGCGGAAAAAGTCTGGGAACACACTTACGATGCGCGACGTACCGCACAATCTGATGTCGCAGTATTCAGTCGCGTGGATGATTATGATGTGTTGGTGGTTAGCGACGAACAAGGGGCGTTCGGCGAATATCTGGATTATCGCACCGAAAGCCCACGCCCTGTCATCGGCACACAAGGCTTGATTGCCACCGCGTGGCATAGAACCCACGAACAATGGGGCGCGGTACAGATTCAAAACCGCTTTAAAGAACAAGCGGGACGGTGGATGGAAGAGCAGGATTATGCGGCGTATCTGGCAGTCAGAGCGATAGGCGAGGCGGCAACACGCACTAAATCCAATGACTTGACCTCGATTAAAAATTATATGCTCAGCCCCGCGTTTGCCTTGCAGGGTTATAAAGGCAATCCGTTATCGTTCAGACCGTGGGATGGACAAATGCGCCAACCTGTATTGCTTGCCGCACCGCGTTCATTAGTCGCTGTCGCTCCGATTGACGGCTTTTTACATCCGAAAACTGAATTGGATACGCTGGGTGTCGATGAACCTGAAACAACGTGCCATTATGGAAAAAACAATGAAAAATAAACTATTAGCTTATCTAGTTCCCACGCGCTGCGTGGGAATTCATCCTGACCGCGCTGCGGTCGGTTGTGCAACGCGGCGCGTTGACACTGCATTCCCACGCGGCGCGTGGGAACGAGAAAAATTATTAAGTTTGGTTTTGTTGACTGCGTTGACCGCAACAGCACAAGCAGAAACGGTGTTTGTCAGTTTAGAAAAAGACAACGCGCTGGCGATTGTTGATCCTGTTGACGGTAAATTAATTAAAACTGTCCCGATAGGGCAACGTCCACGCGGCATTGCGTTGAGTGGCGATAATAAGTTCTTGTTTGTCGCCACCAGTGATGACAATACGATTAGAATGCTGGATGCCGAAACGCTCAAAGAACTGGCAAAACTACCGTCAGGCAAAGACCCTGAAACTTTCGCGCTCAGTCCGAATGGTGAAAAATTGTATGTCTCCAATGAAGATGACAGCATGGTCACGGTGATTGATGTTGCCAGCAAAAAAGCGGTACATGAAATTAAAGTCGGTGTTGAACCCGAAGGTATTACCGTCAGCCCTGATAACCAGTGGCTGATCAGCGCGTCTGAAACCACCAACATGGTGCATTGGATAGACACCAAGACTAATGCGATTGTGGAAAATACCCTCGTTGATCCGCGTCCGCGTGCAGTGAATTTTACAGCGGACAGTCAGCAATTGTGGGTCACGTCGGAAATGGCGGGTACGCTCATGGTGTTGGATGTTAAAACCAAACAGCCTGTTAAAACCATCAAGCTGGAAGTGGAAGGCGTGACCTTCGATAAAATTCAACCCGTGGGCGTGGTAATTGATAAAGACCGCAAGCACGGTTATGTCGCTTTAGGCCCTGCTAATCGAGTGGCAGTAATTAACGCGCAAACTTACGCCATTGAAAAAGTGTTATTGGTCGGACAACGGGTGTGGAATCTGGCATTTTCACCCGATCAGAAACGCTTATACACCACCAATGGCACCAGCAACGATATGTCTATTATTGATTTAGATACCCAAACCGTGACTAAATCGGTGGGTGTCGGTACTTATCCGTGGGGCGTTGCGGTAAAACCATGAGCGAGATTAGCGCGTTAGCCATCGAAGGCTTGAGTTTTTCTTACGGTAATCACAAAGCACTGGATGATATTAATTTCAACATTCAGGCAGGCGAATGCACTATTTTATTAGGGCCCAATGGCGCGGGTAAAAGCACACTGTTTTCGCTGATTACCCATTTATATGACACGCGGCAAGGACGTATTGAACTCTGCGGCTTTGATATTAAACAGCAAAGCCGTCTTGCCTTAGCCAAACTGGGCGTGGTGTTTCAACAAACCACCTTGGATATGGACTTAACCGTTGATCAAAATTTACGTTATCACACCGCACTGCACGGCATGAGTCGGAAACTGGCGACTGAGCGTATTCAGCAGGAACTGGAACGCTTGAATATGTTCGACCGCCGTTTTGAAAAAGTCCGTCAATTGAATGGTGGACACAAACGCCGCGTGGAAATTGCCAGAGCTTTACTGCATAAACCGTCTTTATTATTATTGGATGAACCGACCGTGGGTTTGGATGTACCCAGTCGGAAAAATATTGTCGATTATGTACATCGTTTAGCCGCAGAGGAAAATATCGCCGTGCTGTGGGCGAGTCATTTAATGGATGAAATTTATGCGAACGACCATTTAATCATACTGCATAAAGGGCAGATTAAAGCCAATGGCACGGTGGATGAAGTGTTGAAACAAACCGATGTGACTACGGTTAATGAAGCGTTTTCTCGTTTAACGCAAGGACAGCCCGCATGAGTTTATTACATTATTGGCGCGCTATGTCGGGTATTGTCGGGCGCGAATTATGGCGGTTTGTCACGCAGCGCGAACGTTTTATTTCTGCGTTAGTGCGCCCCTTGGTGTGGTTGTTTGTGTTTGCCGCAGGTTTTAGAGCCGCATTAGGCTTGGCAATCAGTCCGCCGTATGAAACCTATATTTTATATGAAGTGTATATCACGCCCGGCTTGTGCGGCATGATTCAACTGTTTAATGGAATGCAAAGCTCATTATCAATGGTTTATGATAGGGAAATGGGCAGTATGCGCACCTTGCTGGTCTGTCCGCTACCGCGCTGGTTTTTATTACTGAGCAAATTATTGGCAGGTACGGCGGTTTCGGTGTTGCAAGTCTATGTATTTTTAGCTATTGCCAGAGCCTACGACATTAATATACCGCTGATGGGTTATGGCTACGTTTTACCTGCATTGTTGTTATCAGGCTTGATGTTGGGCGCGTTAGGGTTGTTATTATCCTCATTTATCAAGCAATTAGAAAACTTTGCAGGGGTAATGAATTTTGTTATTTTCCCGATGTTTTTTATGTCAACCGCACTTTATCCGTTATGGAAAATTAAAGAATCCAGTGCTTTGCTTTATAATCTGGCACAATACAATCCATTTTCACAAGCTGTTGAATTGACGCGCTTTGCGTTATATGGACAATTTAATCTCCACGCCTGTATTTACACTTTGATTGCTTTTATAGTCTTTATGACGGCGGCAATCATTGGCTATAATCCATCAAAAGGCATGATGATGAAAAAGAAAGGCGGGGAATAAAAATATGAATGACAAATGCTTATGCTTATTAAAACTCAAGCCAGACAGCCATTGATACGGCAATGTTGGGCATTTACCTACACAAGAATTTGGTGCTGATTTGAAGAACTCTTATTTTCTGGTTATTCCAAAGCAACAAAAAAATCCTCTGCGCCTGCGAGAATTTGAAGAAAATGCGTTGAGCAACTGGATTGCCGAACTGCCTACCGCTAATGTGGGACTGGCGACACGGTTAATGCACGATTTTTTGGTCGATTTTAATGCGATTGAAATGCCCAGCCAGTTACGGCTGAATGCACTGGAACTATTAAGACCGAGCGTGCTTGTTATCGAGGATTATTTGCGCTCAAGGCTAATGAGAACAGGATTTCCAAAAGAAGACAATGACCAGAAAATTTTAGCAGTATTGGTTTCTATTGAAAGAGAATTTGCTATCGGCTATTGGACGGTGCTGAAAGATTTAACGCGCAGAGCAGTCGGCTGGTTTCAGGGTAAAAATACCGCACTTGCACTGCAACGCTGTATTAAAGGACTAAGCAGTATTGTTGTCAGTCACTTTATTATGGGAATCCCCGTTCCTGATTGGGTATGGATGGATTTGCATTCGCTTTATAAATTAAGTGTAAAAATAGACAAAAACACCCTTAAAGTCGCTAATGATAACAATCAAATTAATAAAGCCAGCAGTGCCGAAGATTGTTATCTGCAAATTTTGTTACTAAGCCTTGTTGAACCGACAGGGTTGATGCAAAAAGAAATTCTATTGGTTGACAGCTTTATAGAAACTATTTGCTCTTTAGTCAGTTTGAAAACCGCATCAGTGTACGGTAGTGAGGTGCAATGTGTAGTTTTTACTGATGAAGACAAACCGCCGTTCTATCAGTCGGGTGTAACGAATAAAAAAGATTCGTCCGTGCTGTATATTGATTTTACTAAATTACAAAAGCTCTTCGAGCACAAAGAAAAGCTGATTGATGTCACTGAAGCAAGATTCAGTTCAGTGCAGATGCAGAAAAAAAACAACGGCAAACTGACCGCAGAATTACTTGATTATCTTGAGCAGCGTTGGGCAGGTGTTTGTCTCGAGGGAGACCCTCTGTTCAGTGATCGATTAGACAGGTATATTGCCATAGGTCTGGCGGCAACATTGGATTTGCAAGATACATTAAGTGACAGTGATAAAAAAGAGCTGGAGTTTCTGGTTCAATCGGAATCAGATAGATCCTTATCCTGCGCCTTTACGCAAACAGGTTTGTTGTCTGTGGGTAGTCTGGTTAGTTTCAGAAAAACCGATATGCCCGAACACACGCGGCTATTAGGTGTTGTCGATAAATTAATCGTTGCAAAACAAAGCGGAAAAATAATCTTTGGCATGGAGTTGCTGACATCACAGATTATTTCTGTGGATTACAATCTGCTTGATCCTGAGGGCTTTGCAGTTGTGCAGGAGCCATTGAAAAATGGCATTCATGTTGCAAATGAAGAGCTGAAAAAAGCCCTGTTTTATAGTAGCAATGAACGAGAAGATTGTCTTATTACCGATACATTCATGTTGAAAGAAGATGATATGTTACGGATACATACACACAGTGACAGCTTTTCTGTCACTCTGAAAAACAGGAAGAATGTAGGCTTGGGGTACTGGCAGTTTGAATGTGTCAGGATTAAAGAAAAAAAGAAGCAGATGCCAACAGCGCAGAAAAAAGGTTATGACTTCATCTAAAGCCTGTCGGATGGAAGATAAGTTATATTTTGAATAAACACTGATTGATATAAGACGAAAAAATAAAAAGAGATGACAGATTTAATTTTTTCAGGTTTACTTAATTAACTTTCTGGTTAATTAGTAAAGTTATTGGGTTTATATAATAAAAATACATTAGAGTGAGGAAGAACAATGAGTAATGAAGAAAATACTGAGCAGGTTGTAGAAACTGAGCAAACAGCAGAAGCTGAGGTCACTGTTGAAGTTGAACAAGTTGTTGAGTCGCCAAGTGCAGCATCAGGCAATGCGCTTTCTGCTATTTTGAGTTTAAAAGAAAAAAATCCGAAAGTATTTTTTGGTGCTATCGGCGGTATTGTTGTTCTGCTCATTTTAATAATGAGCGGTGGTGATGATGCAAAAATTGTTACGGGGCCTACGATTAAGAACTTGGCGATAGGTCAGAAATATGTGTTAAAAAGTGCCAACAGTTATGATCCTGCTGCAACAGTGCGCTTAGTTGCAGTACCTGGTGCGATAGCAGCCTATGATGATACTGAAGAAGCTGATAGATCAACGCCTTGCCAGCATATTTCTCAAGGAACACCCGTATCGGTTTTAGAGCTTCAAGATGCTTATGGAACAAAAAATGCGTTTGTTAAAGTGCTGATAGAAGATGGTGATTGTAAAGGCAAAGATGGCTGGGCATTGGCAATTGATGTGCAGTAATGAAAATAAAGCTTGACGTTATGAAAAACTCAAGTATAATACACGAATAAATTGAATTGCGGGAATAGCTCAGTGGTAGAGCACAACCTTGCCAAGGTTGGGGTCGCGAGTTCGAATCTCGTTTCCCGCTCCAAAGAATCAAAAAAAGCCGCGATAATTCGCGGCTTTTTTATTTCAGTTTTAAGGCTGCGTAGCAAATCGGTTATGCAGTGGCCTGCAAAGCCATCTAGGCCGGTTCGACTCCGGCCGCAGCCTCCATCACATGGATTGCCTTATACCGCTTAAGTGCTAATCCTATCTAATCAGGTTTTATTAAACCTGATAAAAATCAGAAGATCCTCCTATTTCTTATAAATCTATAACCTATTACGTCTGATAGTTTAGTCTGCGGTTTTGTAACGCGATTTCAAATTGTTTTCATGATGGCTAGAGAATAAACACGTTCTCCAAAATCCCTAAATTGCCATACCCATCATTAATTTTCATCGATAAATTGATATAAAAAAACGTGGTTCTATAAAAAGAGTGATGGATATGCAAATTTAAGTTTGTCCGTCACCCTACCAAAATGTGAAAATCACTCTATATCGTCCTATATCGTCAAAAAATTTTTGTTTTGCGTTCATTTTAATCATGATTGAACGATACTTAACAAATTAATGCCTAATATATTTTAAAATGTTAAGCATAGACTCATCTGTGCAGACTGTCTGAAACAATCAAAAAATCATGTGCCATCTTGCCTTGTTCGAGTGGAAGGGTTAGTTTACCATTACTGATAGTTCTCTATTTTACAATATGCGAAGCCACTTCAAGGATGTTAAAGCAATATGTACGGTATTCCATAAGAAGGTTAAAAATGAGTCAATCTGATAATTCTTTGCGATTAGTGCTGGTCATTGATGATGATCAGACTGCTCATTTATGGGCCAGGCGATATTTGTCAACAGCAGGATTTACGCTGATTTCGGCATTAAACGGCTATGAGGGTATTGAAGCTTTTAAGCAGCATTCGCCCGATATTGTGCTGGTTGATATTGATATGCCGGGAATAAATGGCTTTGCTACTTGTGCGGCAATACGCGCATTGCCCAGTGGTAAAAATACCCCTCTGCTAATGGTGACAGGGACTGAGGATGCAGAACGAGTGGCTTCATCGTATTTGGCAGGTGCGACGGATTTTGTGGTCAAACCAGTCAATTGGAAAGTTCTTATACACCGCTTACATTATATGGTTAAAGCCAGTAGTGTGTTGCGGCAACTGGAAAAAAGTGAAACGCGCTTATCCAAAGCGCAACACATGGCAAGGTTGGGGCATTGGGAATGGTATTTTGTTGATGACATCAAGATGTATTGGTCCGATGAAGTATTTGTTATTTTTCAGTTGGCAAAAGAAAACTTTATTCCTGATGAAGCCGGTTTTCTAAGTATGATTTACTCGGAAGATAAAGCGCGTCTTCAAGAAAGTTTTGATGAAATCATTAAAAACAAAGCCGTGGTCACCATTGAGCATCGCATCATAACGGGAAAAGGTGAGCAGCGTTTTGTTGAGCAACAAATTGAAATGATTGAGAATCTTAATCATCAGTTGATTGGTTTGACGGGAACAATTCAGGATATAACGGAACGCAAAGAACACGAAAACAAAATAAAACGTCTGGCTTATTATGATGAAATAACCGGTTTGCCGAATCGCACTTTTTTTCTGGAGCTGTTATCAAGTACGCTCAAGCTGGCAAAACGTAATGATCGCAGTTTTGCCGTGCTGTTTTTGGATTTGGATGATTTTAAAGGAGTGAATGATTCCTACGGTCACTATATCGGTGATTTGCTGCTGAAAGAAATATCCAGACGGTTATCAGAGGGGTTGCGCAGTTCCGATGTAACTGCCAGACCTTTTCATCAGTGTCATAATGCAGAGATTGCCAGACTGGGCGGTGATGAATTTACCGTACTGCTGAATGAATTAACCTATCCTGAAGATGCTGCAATTGTTGCTGAACACATACAGAAATGGATTGCCGAACCTGTTTATTTAGAGAATCTGCAAATATATACAGGTTCCAGTATCGGTATTGCTATTTATCCGCAGGATGGGGAAACCAGTGAGGCGTTATTAAGAAATGCGGATATTGCCATGTATCACGCTAAAAAAGTCGGTAAAGGGCATTATCAATTTTTCCACGATTCAATGAATATAAAAGCCCAGAAACGCCGAAAAATGGAAAATTATATGTATCAGGCGGTGGTAAATAATGAGCTGCGCCTGCATTATCAGCCTATCGTAGGTGCCAAATCAGGGCAGTTGATTGGCGCAGAAGCCTTGATGCGCTGGCAAAGTCCTCAATTGGGTTTTTTACCGCCCAATGATTTTATTTCTTTGGCGGAGGACAATGGCTTAATTATCAAGTTTGGTGAGTGGGCTATTCGTGAGGTGTGTCGGCAGCATAAATTATGGCAGCAGCAAGGTATCGGGCATTTAACCATTGCGGTTAACTTGAGCGGTTTGCAGTTTAATCAGGTCGGCTTTGTGCCGATGGTGGAATCGATTCTGGTTGAATATGATGTCGTTAATCCCAGTTTTTTGATTTTTGAATTAACTGAAAGCGTCATTATGGCGGATACCGAAAAAATGTTTAATAAGCTCTGGCAGCTTAAAAGTATGGGTATCAAATTGTCAGTAGATGATTTTGGTACCGGGTATTCATCGCTGAGTTATTTGAAAAGTTTTCCGCTCGATTCCTTAAAAATAGATCGTTCGTTTATTAAAGAATTACCTGATAATGAAGACGATGCCGCTATTGTCAACGCTATTTTGGCATTGGCGAGTACTTTGAACTTAAGTACTGTTGCTGAGGGAGTGGAAAACAATAAGCAACGCGAATTTCTTGAAAATAGCACCTGTAATTCCATACAAGGCTATCTGTTCTCAAAACCAATGCCTGTGGATGAATTCTATGCGTATTGGCAATCAACATTAACCCAGTAATACCTTGTTTCTGTGTAAATGTTGAAGAGAAAATATGCAAGTATGAAAAACGTTTTTCAGGATGCTTCAATCCGCATCAAATTAATATTAATTATCGGCGTTTCTGTTTTATTGGCATTATTGGTAGTTGCCTCCGCCATTACAGGTTATGAATATCTGTCGCGGCGACAGCAAACCGAACAGGTATTATCGGGGATAGCCAATATCGTTGCATGGAACAGTTCAGCGGCGTTGGCATTTATGGATAATGAGGTTGCGCAAAAAAACCTGAAAATGTTAGAAACCCAGCCCAGTATTGTAGCGGCTTTTTTATACAAGCCTGATGGTGATGTCTTTGCGGAATATACCAAATCGTACCTCCGTGATGAGAAATTCAATCACCTGCAAATGCTCCAATGGATTAAAGATGATTCGCCTGTTGCTATTGAAAAAGCCTCCAATTGCCCATTGTTTGATTGCCTGAAACAGTGGAGTGAAAAAAAACTGGGTTTATCTTCCTCGCAATCCATAAAATTAGGCTACTCCGAATTAACGATATACGATAAATATCGACAAATACATTTATTGAAGCCTATTTTTATTGATGATGAACTGATAGGTGTTCTGCATTTAGTTGATAACCAGCGTAATTTAAACGCTTTTTTTTCCAGTTTTTATTCCATTCTGGGCATCATTTTACTGTTTACGTTATTGGCAACCATGCTGGTATCAGCACGCTTGCAACGCATTTTTTCCGAGCCGTTACTGAATTTAATGCAGGCAATGAAATCAGTCGCCAACGAAAAAAAATTTACCAGTCAAGTCGTTAAAACCAGCAATGATGAATTCGGTCAATTAGTCGATGTGTACAATGATATGTTCAGTGAAATTCATCAACGAGATGAGCAACTGGATAAACAACGTGCAGGTTTGGAAATTCAGGTCAAAGACCGAACCGCACAATTGACGGACATCAATACCGTCTTAAAACGAACCGTAGCCGATGCCTTAGCGGCAAAAGAAGAAGCGGAAGCCGCCAATCATGCCAAGTCGCAATTTCTCGCTAACATGAGCCATGAAATCAGAACGCCGATGAATGCCGTACTGGGCATGACTGATTTTCTCTATGAAAGCGAATTGAACGACGAGCAACGGCATTCCATTCAAATAATAAAGCAATCATCGCGGTTATTGCTGGGTGTGATTAATGACATTCTGGATTTTTCTAAAATTGAATCAGGCAAGCTGGAGCTGGATGCTCACCCGTTTCACAGCCATACCTTAATTAATGACAGCTTTTCTTTATTCGAGGTACAGGCAAAAGCAAAAGGTCTGGTTTATCGGTTAGAGCTTGCCGAAATCCCCGTTATGCTGGTGGGCGACTCCATTAAACTGAGTCAGATATTAATGAATTTACTCAGTAATGCGATCAAATTTACTGCACAGGGGCAAGTGGTATTGACCGTTGCCAGTGAAGACCTGCCAAATAATAAAGTGCGTGTGCATTTTGCCGTGGCTGATACGGGTATCGGCGTTGATGCAGAAAAACAACTGCTCATTTTTGACGCATTTTCTCAGGCAGATAACTCCATGACCCGCGCTTTTGGCGGAACGGGACTGGGTTTAGCGATTGCCAAACAATTGGTACGCTTGATGCAAGGGGAAATTGGGATCAGCAGCCAACCCGATCAAGGTGCAAAATTCTGGTTTTGGGTCGATTTGGAAAAGTCAGCCGCATCAGCAGTGAAAATAAAAGTGTATCCGGACTGCCAGTTTACTGCCAGTATTCTGGTCGCCGAAGATTATCTGGCGAATCAAATATTGGTCACACGGTTTTTGGAAGGCTTTGGTTGCCACGTTAAAATGGTCAATAATGGGCAGGAAGCCATCGTCGCATTTCAGCAACAAGATTATGATTTGATTTTCATGGATTGCCAGATGCCCATCATGGACGGTTATCAGGCGGCAACGGACATTCGCCGCCTTGAAAGCGAAGCCAATACCGCGAAACATATTCCCATTATCGCGCTGACTGCTCACGCCTTGGCAGGTGATAAAGCAAAATGTCTGAGTGCGGGTATGGATGAATGGGTGACTAAACCGTTTACGCGTAAAGACTTAAATGAAGTATTGCAAAAATGGTTGCCTGAGCAACTGATTATTGTCGGGCAAACTAAGACAAATAAAGCCGAAGCCGCACCCGATTTGCCAGCGATTGATGTACAGTTTCTCCAGCAGAACTTTGATTTTAATAATCCTGACGATTTGACGTTTATCGCCTCATTGCTGGATGTGTTTCAAGAAAGTACCGAGCAAACATTGGACGCGCTGCAACACAGTATTGATAGCCATGATGCCGAACAAATCCGCCAACTGGCGCATGGTTTAAAATCAATCAGCAGTAATGTCGGTGCGATGCAGCTTTCGACCTTGTGTAAAACAATGGAGCAGGCAGGAAAAACTCAACAACTACACAATGTCAGTACATTATTAGTCAGTATGAAGCAGGAATACACGAAAGTCGTTGTCGGCTTGCAACAGATATTATCAGGCGCGTAGTAACCCGTTTGCCGTTATACGTCTTCAGTTACCACAGCACTTAATAAGCCCAAATACTTGGCATCTATTTCAATCAGCAACTCACTCGCACCAAAATCATCGATTTTTTCGTCTAAAATTTGCGCACAAGCCGATAATTTAGCGCGAATATCGCCTTGATTGGCTTGTAAATAACAGCGTTTTTTCACTCTGGAATTGGTGAACTGTTCGGACAGCACCTGATAAAGCAACTCAATTCCTGCTCCTGTTTCTGCCGACATCCACACGCGGATTGCATGACCCTCATCATCACGATCAATATGCGGCTGGATATTATCCAGCAAATCAATTTTATTGAACACTTCCACCCGTCGGATTTTATCCGCGCCGATTTCTTCCAATACCAGCTCGACTTGGTGCATGATTTCATCACGGTCTTCGGCATTGCTATCAATAACGTGCAGCAATAATTCCGCTTCACTGGCTTCCTGCAAGGTTGATTTAAACGCAGCGACTAATTCATGCGGCAAATGGCGAATAAAACCCACCGTATCCGCTAACACAATATCGGTATTATTGGCTAACGAATAACCGCGCAGTGTCGGGTCTAAGGTAGCAAATAACTGATCCGCGACATAAATATCCGCGCCTGTCAGGGCATTAAAGAGCGTTGATTTACCTGCATTGGTATACCCGACCAAGGAGACGGTCGGCACTTCGGCTTTTTTGCGCTGACTGCGCCCTTGATGACGCTGTTTATCAACTTTATCCAACCGTTGCTGAATCTGTTTAATACGCACTGCCAATAAACGGCGGTCGGTTTCCAACTGCGTTTCCCCCGGCCCGCGTAGACCGATACCGCCTTTCTGGCGTTCCAAATGCGTCCAACCGCGTACCAAGCGTGTTGATAAATGTTTGAGTTGCGCGAGTTCAACCTGCAATTTACCTTCAAACGATTGCGCACGTTGGGCAAAAATATCCAGAATCAAGCCGTTTCTGTCCACAACCCGTACGCCTAAAAATTTTTCCAGATTTCTTTCCTGACTGGGCGATAACGGATGATTAAACAGCACTACATCCGCTTCATATTCTTCGACGATAGCTTTCAGCTCATCCAGCTTGCCGGTGCCGATAAAATACTTGGGATCTGGACGTTGGCGGCTGCCTGTCACGACATAAACGGGATCAGTCGCCGCCGATTTAGCTAATTCCTTTAGCTCATCGAGGTTTTCTTGTTGATGTTGGAAATTGATGTGAACGAGGATCGCTCGTTCACCTGAATCGGGGCGATCAAACACACAGCACTCCACGGGGGCAATTAGTCAAGCGCGTGACCGCGCTTTTAATGGGTTTCAAGCGAGCTGAAAAGTAATACTGAGACTGAGAGGGGGAAACGCGCCTATTCTTCGGTAGTTTCATCATCTCGAGTGAGTTTGACCGCTTTACTCGGCACTATGGTTGATATGGCGTGCTTATAAACCATCTGACTGACGGTATTTTTCAGCATAATCACATACTGATCAAACGAATCAACTTTTCCCTGCAACTTGATACCGTTGACCAGAAAAATTGACACAGGGGTATGTTCTTTTCTAAGTGCATTTAAAAAATTGTCCTGTAAGTTTTGACCTTTTGACATCCTATTTCTCCTTATTATTGATATTTGTTTGCTTAAGATAACTGCAATTAACAGTCAATACAAATTATTATCTTAACGACATTTTATTTTGAAGTACAGGTATGGCTACGCATCCTATAAAAATCAATGGCAAGAGCTGTTTTTTCTTTTTTTCGGTAAGTTATATTGGCAGTGTCAAGGCTATTTTTATTACCTTCGGCACTATATGTTGTGGTATTATATCAAAAAATATCCACATATAGACATTAGTCGGTAATTAACCAGTAACGCTAAGATGCTGATTTATGGTTTATTTTCACCGTCTTCACCCACACAAACTGCTTAGGAAACTTCATCAATGACTGCAAAACTTCACGTCATCGCCAATAATGTGACCGAAATACCCTTCCAAGATGCCTCAATGGATATATGGGATACCAAATATCGGCTCAAAACCAAGGATGGCGAAGCCATCGACGGCTCGATTGATGAAACCTACCAGCGTGTCGCCAAAGCCCTGTCCGAAGTCGAAAAAACCGAAGCCAAACAGAAACAATATTACAAAGAATTTTTGTGGGCGTTGCGTCAAGGTGTCATTCCCGCAGGGCGTATCACCTCTAACGCAGGTGCATTGGCACACAAACCCGCAACATCAACCATCAACTGCACCGTATCGGGTACTATCGAAGACTCGATGGACGATATTCTGCACAAAGTCCATGAAGCAGGGCTTACATTAAAGGCGGGCTGCGGAATCGGTTATGAATTTTCTACCCTAAGACCTAAAGATGCTTACGTCTCAGGGGCAGGTGCGTACACCTCTGGGCCGCTGTCCTTCATGGATATTTATGACAAAATGTGTTTCACCGTTTCCTCCGCAGGTGGACGACGCGGCGCACAAATGGCAACCTTTGATATTGCCCATCCTGATGTCGTCGAATTTATCCGCGCCAAACGTGAAGATGGTCGCTTGCGTCAGTTTAACTTGTCGTTGCTGATTACCGCTGAATTTATGCACGCAGTTAAAAATGATGCACCGTGGGCATTATCGTTTCCTGTCACTCAAAAAGAAGTCGCAGTAGACCAACTGGATTTACAAGACAGCAGCAAAATTGTCTGGCGCGATGTACCCAGCACCGAAAATTACGTTCTCAATGACGCAGGCTTAGTCGCGTGTAAAATCACCAAAACCATTCCCGCGCGTCGCCTCTGGGACATCATCATGAGTTCCACTTATGACTACGCCGAACCGGGTTTTATTCTCATCGACAAAGTCAACGAGATGAACAACAACTGGTTTTGTGAAAAAATCCGTGCGACAAATCCGTGCGTAACCGCTGATACTCGTTTGCATACCCAATACGGTATGGTCAAAATAGGTGACCTGTATGCAAATGGCGCAAAATTAGATGTAACGGTTGATAACCGTGCCTTAGAGCTAGAAAGCAAAGGCACATCTGTTCGACCTGCTAAACCTGCGTTTATGACGGCACACTCAGCCGACGTGTATCGTGTCACCACCAAAGACGGCTATGAAATTAAAGCCACTGAATGGCATGACTTTTATACCAATCGAGGCAAAATAAAACTCAAAGATCTTAAATTGGGCGATAAGTTATTAATCCAATCGGGCAAAGGTCAGTTCGGCACACAAGGAGATAAAAACTTCGGTACGTTGTTAGGCTTAATTACAGGTGATGGTCACTTCACTAATCGCGGTAAAAATCAACAAGCTGCGATTATCAGCCTGTGGAATAATGACCGTGTGTTCGCACCTCAATTGGTTGCTTATATTAATCAATTATTAGCCGTCTCAAATATAGCCACAAGCAGTCTGAAAAAATCGCACACCGTCTCGGCTGTTGCTGTACCAGAACGCAATATGGTCATGATTCGCTCTATTTTACTGGCGCGTTTATTAGAGCTATACGGCTTCAATAAAGACAGCAAATTAAGCGTACCCGAAGTGATTTGGCAAGGCACAGAAGACTGTGTAAAAGGCTATTTAAGCGCGTTATTTCAAGCGGATGGAACGGTTAATATCTCAGGAAAAAGTAAATCCTGTTCAGTACGATTAGCGTCATCTCACCCGCAATTACTCAAAGATATACAAGCACTGCTGGCTAATTTTGGTATTTTTTGCCGCATCTACAAACGCCGCGAAGCGTCATCAAGACTGTTACCTGATGGCAAAGGCGGACAAAAGGCTTATGCCTGTAAGGCAGATTATGAACTTACCATTGATGGACAATCCAGAGAGCTATTTATGCAGGAGATTGGTTTTTTAGGTGAAGAAAAAAACCAAAAATATAAAGACTGGGTGATTGATAAAAAGTTATTACAAAAACAAAACCACTTAAGTGAAATTACTGAAATTACTTTTATGGGCAAAGAAGCTGTTTTTGATACCACACAAAATGACCACAATACCGTTATTTTTAATGGCATTGTAACAGGACAATGCGGCGAACAACCACTCCCGCCGTATGGTAGTTGCCTTCTCGGCTCAATCAACCTGACCCGCTTTGTCAAAAAACCGTTCACCAGTGACGCGTCTTTTGACTGGGACAATTACCGCAAAACCATCCGCATTTTTACCCGAATGCTGGACAACGTGGTGGAAATCAACGGACTGCCGTTGCCGCAACAACGCGATGAAATTATGACTAAACGTCGTCATGGTATGGGTTATTTGGGCTTGGGTTCAACGGTTACCATGTTGGGAATGCGCTACGGTGATACTCATTCTGTACAATTTACCGAAGACGTGACCAAAATTTTAGCGATTGAAGGCTGGAAAGAAGCCTTAACACTGGCAAAAGAAAAAGGCGCGGCTCCGATTATGGAACAAGCATTCACCGTCACCAGCGCGATGCTACACCAACGCCCTGAAATGGTGACTGACGGCTACAAAGTCGGCGATACCATTACAGGCAAAGTGTTACACGCCAAATACAGCCGCTATATGCAGCAACTGGCACACGAAGAACCTGAACTGGTTGCCGAATTGATAGAAACAGGCGCACGGTTTACCCATCACAGCTCCATTGCGCCGACGGGTACGATTTCCTTATCGTTGGCAAACAATGCCAGCAACGGCATAGAGCCGAGTTTTGCCCATCATTATTCACGCAACATCATCCGCCAAGGCAAAAAATCCAAAGAAAAAATCGACGTGTTTTCGTTTGAATTGTTAGCGTATCGGGAAATGGTCAATGCCGATGCCATGCCCTACAGCGATAATCCAGATCACCAACTGCCCGCGTATTTTATCGCCGCAGATGATGTCACCCCCAAACAACACGTTGATATACAAGCGGCGGCGCAAAAATGGATAGATTCCTCCATTTCCAAAACCGCCAATGTGCCGACGGATTTTCCTTACGAAGATTTTAAAGATATTTATCAATACGCTTACGACAAAGGGCTAAAAGGCTGCACCACCTTCCGCTTCAACCCCGAAGTCTTCCAAGGCGTATTAGTCAAAGCCTCAGACCTGGAAAACACCACCTACCAATTCACCCTAGAAGACGGTGAAGTCATCGAGCTAAAAGGCAATGATGAAATTGAATACGATGGCGAAATTCACAGCGCGGCGAATTTATTTGATGCGTTGAAAGAGGGGTATTACGGGAAGCTCTAATAATGATAGTGAACTCGCTAGACGAACAAGAAAACTTTAGCCATCAACAAGTCTTTGGAGAATTGGAAAACGCGCTGTTTACCGCGACAGAAGCGGCGGGCTATTTAGAAGTTTCTATTGCCACCTTTCGCCGTTATTTAAAAACGCAAAAAATAACCGCTGAATCTGGAATTGAATCAACGCATTTGTATTCACTGAACAGTTTGCGAGAGTTTAAAAAGGCACTTCGGGTGATACGTTACAAATCAGCGAGGTGAATTTTTTATAGCTCTCACGCTAGGTGTGAGCTATGTAATTATTTTGGGAGGTATCAATATGCACGATTACGCAATCTTTGGGCATGACCGAACAACTATTGGGCGGTGGCTCGGTGTTGGTTCAATATTAATAGCAGGCGGTATTGCGCAACTTTTAGCATTGGCTAACTCTGTTACAGGCTGGGGAGCATTTACAAAAGCAACGGTTACTACGGGCGTTGTTTATTTTGGGTTGCATTGGCTTTTCAATAAATATGCTTGGAAAATTCCATTTTTCGCAATACCTGACTTAAGTGGAACATGGAAAATAACAGGAAAAACATTAGATGAAAATGGTAATACCAAATTTGATTGGGAAGGAGAGTTAGGAATCACACAGAATTGGACAACTATTTTAATTCATTTAAAAACTAAAAATAGTCAAAGTAAAAGTTATACAGCAACCTTATCAAAACGAGATGAGTTTTGTGAGGGATGGTTACTTAGCTATAGCTATGAAAATAAACCAGAGTTAGAGCAATCTCACGAACTTAATGCTCATAAAGGTTTTTGTGAAATAGAGATAAATAAAAGTTTAAAAATTGGTAAAGCGGCTTATTTTAATAGTAACGGTCGCCGTACATTCGGCACTATGAATCTTAATAAGGAATCAGCATGATTAATTTTGAAGACCGATTGAAAAGACTGAAAGACCGTCGTCAAGGAACAAGAGTTCAGGCGGTTTTCGATTCAGCTCTTACCGAACAACAAAAATATTCCTTTGAATCAAATAACATAGATATTAGACAAAAAGAGTTATTTGAAACATTAAAGGAGAGCGCAGGAGTTAGATATACAATCGGTGCAATGAGTGCAGTGGATGAAAAATCAACACAAGTTTCTATTAATGAAGGTAACAGAGTTGCAGATAATTTAGTTTCTAGGTTGAAAGCTCATGATATTCATGTATCTAAAAGATTACAGGGGTCGGTTGCTTTAGATATACATATAAAAGGACACTCTGATGTTGATATGTTGATTATTATCAATAATCCCATACTTATTGAACACCCATTAATACATCCCAATGGTTACTCAGCAGCATCTGACGATAGATTAATGGTGGATATAGTAAAAGAACTAAGAATTAAATCAGAACAAATACTGCCTAATAGTTTTCCTAAGGTTAATGTTAATACCAGTGGAAGCAAATCAATTGCTTTAGAAGGTGGAAGTCTTGCTAGAAAAGTCGATATTGTTCCTAGCTGTTGGTATGACTGTAGACAATATCAGGCATCTAAAAGCGAGCATGACCGTGGTATTCATATTTACCATAAAGATAATCATGAGTTAGCTTTAAATTATCCATTTACACATATCAATATGGTTAATAGTAAAGATGATGAATACTCAGGCAACTTAAAATGTGTAATCAGGTTGATGAAAAATATGATTGCCGATATGCCAGACTATAAAAAACGGGATGCCAAAAAATTATCGAGCTATGACTTGGCGGCAATTGCCTACCATATGAATGAAAGTTTAAGAATTCCTTCATATATGCGTTTAGGTCTTGTAGAAAAAACTCGAAGTCACTTAGAGTTTTTACTTTCCTATGAAAATTATAGAAATTTGCTAAGTGTTCCAGATGGTACGAGAAAGATATTTAATGATAATGAAAAAATTAAGGCATTAGAAATATTGACTAAGGAAACTGGCGACCTTGCCGAATCAATTTTTAAAGAGCTTAAACCTTTCGCGGTACGTTATGACCCATCAATAATTCTAGGAAAGTCTATAAATGACAATAACACAAGGATTGGCTATGGATTGAGCCAGCGCAATAGGATGGGCTGAGGTACGAAGCCCATCAATCGCGAACGATGGGCTTCCTTCGTCAGCCCATCCTATAACATTGCGCGTGGGAACGAGTTGGGCGAGTTGGTAACACTTTATTCATCTACTCATTGAAAGAAAATATGAAAGCAATTTCTGTTGTTGCCAGAATAAAATGCGCGTTGGTGCTTCTGGTCTTTATGATTATTCCCGTGCTTCCAATTACAGGCACGCTAGGATTGTTTATCGTTATTTTTCGCCCGCTTTGGTTTAAAAAGTTGGTTGATAATGTGTATGCGGATAAAAATTAATCAGTAGCCTGCCAACTGGCTGTTTTATGCGCGTTTAACAGTCGGGCATAAATATCGGATTGCAAAGACGTTGCGGTGCAACGTCTCTACGCTGTTAAAAATACCAGCCGTTAAATCAGTCAATAAGCAAATAGTAACAACTTAACAATCAATGGGTTATAATCGACTCGCGTCTAAGTCATTGATTATTATCGCACAATACACACGGATAATTTTTTACATAAAAATAGATAAGGCTTTGATTGATAAAGGCTTTGATATTAATAATACCCACGGACACAGAACATGGTACACAAAATCGCAAAAAAAATCGTTTCTTACAAAGTGCTAGGCAATGAACTTCCGCCAGACATTGCGCACGTTGAGGAGCCTAAAATTGATGTAGAAAGTATGCACGAGAACGTGACTCGCCCTGAAATTTTAATGGGCGCAACGTATAAAATTAAAACGCCGCAATCGGAACACGCGCTGTATATCACGATTAATGATGTGATTTTAAACGAAGGCACGGAATATGAAGAACGCCATCCTTATGAGGTGTTTGTTAATTCTAAAAATATGGAACATTTTCAATGGGTGTTGGCATTGACGCGGGTTATTTCGGCGGTGTTTCGTAAAGGCGGGGATGTGTGTTTTTTGGTGGAGGAGTTGAAAGCGGTATTTGATCCACAAGGCGGTTATTTTAAAAAAGGCGGGGTGTTTATGCCGTCGTTGGTGGCTGAAATCGGTTATGCGATTGAAGCGCATTTAAAAGAAATCGGCATGATTAAATCCGTTGAAATGGATACGCATCAAAAGCAATTTTTAGCGGCGAAGCGTAAAGAATTTGAAGCCTTGCACAGCGATACCTCCAGTTTGGATGAAGCAGGGGATTTTCCTGCTAAGGCGTTGTTATGCGGTAAGTGCCAGACAAAAGCGTTGGTGCTGATGGATGGGTGTATGACGTGTTTGAATTGTGGCGATAGTAAATGTTCGTAACGGGCAACTAACTATTGTCCACGAAAGACACGAAAAGCACGAAAAAGAGTAAACAAATAATGAGGTAGTCGTTGGTAGTGAACCAAGTCTGCATTTATTAAGTGCTTGAGTCGCCCATCATTTGCAGTCCAAGGCATGACTTGGAATCCGAATGACAGAGGTTGATTTTTTTCGTGTCTTTTGTGCTTTTCGTGGACTATGGCTTTTTCATGCGTCAATTAATTAAGGATAAATCACTTTAGGCTGAAAATTTGCCGCAGGGTATTTAGGATCAAATTCATCAACCACTGGCTGGGCAGGTGCTTTGGCAACAGTGGTGCTGTCGGCAGAATAAATCACTATCGGCTGAAAATTGGCGGCGGGATATTTAGTATCAACTTCACTTGCGGCAGGTGCGGCGGCTTGCGGTGCGACACTTTTATCAAGATAAATAACCTGAGGTTGAAAATCAGCGGCAGGGTATTGGCTGTCTGCTGATGCAGCGAATGAAGAGAGTGCCAACACAGTAACAGCTAATCCTAAAAGCATGGTTTTTTTCATGGTGTGTATCCTATAGGTGTGAAGTAAGTGCGGTAAAAAAATATCCCTACACAAGGTAAGATTCGTTTTGAGTATCGAATATTTTGGCACATTTCGCAACCGCTTTTATGCTTACAATAACTGTTTTATATCAGGATAGTTATTGATTAGCTGTTGGCGAAAACTTTCAATTGCCGCTTCATCGTGACGTTGTGTTCTTGCAATGGGGACGACAATATCACTGATTACCCTCATCGGGGTTGATGCTAAAAAAATCAACCTGTCCGCCAGTGCAATGGCTTCGCGCAAATCATGGGTGACAAACAGCACAGTGTGCGGGCGTTGTTGCCACAGTTGCAATAATAGGCTTCTTACATCTCGCGCCGTTGGCGGGTCTAAAGAGACGAATGGTTCATCCATCAGCAATAAATCGGGATTGACGGCAAAGGCGCGAATGATAGCGACACGGCGATTCATCCCCACCGACAAGCGTTCTGGGTATTCATGTTGCACTTGCGTGAGCTGCATTATGTTTAATAACGGATTAATCAACTCAGGCGATTGGTGCGGCTCTAATACCAGTTCGATATTTTCCCGCACGGTGCGCCACGGTAATAAACGCGGATTCTGGAAAATGTAGCCGATTTTAGGCGAAGTGTGTTGCTTACCAACCAGAATCTCGCCGTCATACTGATTATCTAAACCCGACAGGCAATTTAATAACGTGGTTTTGCCGCACCCCGATGAACCCACCAGACACACAAATTCATTCGCCTGTAGCGACAAATGAAAATCGGCAATAGTGGCTTGTGCCGCACCTGCATAGGTTTTATTGGCTATGGTGATGTGTACGTCGGTCATCGCCGCCACCTTAACGCCTGTTTATCCAGCGGTTTCAATATCAATACTTCTATCAACTGAATCACTGCAACAAAGGCAATGGTGTACGCCAAAATACTGGCAACATCGAACATCTGAAAAAATAAATGCAGTTGATAACCCATGCCGTTACTGCGTCCCAATAATTCCACCACCAAAATAATTTTCCAAATCAACGCCAATCCTGAACGGGTCGCACCCATCAGAAACGGTTGTAATTGCGGCAAAATAACGTGACGCAGGGTTTTGGTTTTGCTGAAATGATAACACCGCGCCATATCCATTAAATCAGTATCCAGTGCGCGTGTACCTTCACGAATCGTCACTATCACATTGGGCAATTTATTGATGACCACTGCGAGAATGGCGGCAGATTCCACCAAGCCAAACCAGACGTAACACAGGATAATTGTTACCAACGCGGGGACATTGAGAAAAATCACCAGCCAATGATCAAAAAACGCATTCAGGGCTTTGTTGCGTCCCAGCACGATACCGATAGCGCAACCCAACAGCATAGAAATAGAAAAACTGACCACCAAACGCATTAAGGTCATGCCCAAATGATACGGCAATTGCCCTGAAACAACCGCTTGCCAGAAGACAATGGCAACGGTGTAGGGCGCAGGTAGCGTGTTACTGTGCAGAGTGCTTGCCGCGCCTTGCCATACGGCTAGAAATACCAGCAATGACAGGCTGGGCAGGTATTTGTTGAGTTGCATTATTAACCTAGCGTCAGGCAACGTTGGAACGTTGCTGGATGAATTCCCATACTGGCGCGTGGGAACTATGAACTGTACATTAATGACTGCCAGTCCTTAAAGGACTGGCAGTCATGCCTAAACGTAAACAACAGATTTTATCATCGTTCCAATGCTCTGCGTTGGAATGTAGCCGTTGACGCTCCGCGTCTTCATTGTTTAAGCACACATCAATAAAACAGGATTTGAAACGAGGACGCTGGAGCGTCCTCTTGAGCATTCCTTTGCTGTGCGTTGGAACGATAATCGACTATTGACCAGACCAAAACGTCCCCGCTTGCAGCGTGTCGGCTTTGCCTGTCAGTTGGCTGTTACTGGCGGCTTTCAATAGCGTGTAAATACGGGCGGCGGCTTGTTGTTCTTTGTCGCCCGATTGTTCTACGCTGCCGTCACAATAGCGTTGGCGTAACAGGTTTTGTGTGGCGGCATCGTCCGCTTTGGTTAAAGGGATGACTTTTTGCCACGCGCTATCATCAGTGCATAGTTGCTTTTTAGCGTGTGCGCTGGCTTTAAAAAATTCATGCACTGTGGCTTGATGACTTGCCGCCCAGCTTTGTTTGAATACATAACCCAAACTAGGGACGTTTTCTTCAATGCCCAAGCCTTTTAAAATGCCTCTGCCGTCGATGATTTGACGGTAGCCTGTCGCTTCTAAACGGGCGGCAAAATGCCAGTAGGTGAGGGCGGCATCAACGCGGTTTTGTTTGAGTTGTTCGCTGATTAAGGGCGGTGCGCCGAAGGTTTTTTCTACGGTTTTGTTTAAATCCAGCGAGTCTTTTTGTGCCAGAGCTTGCAGTAATAACCAGTTTTTATCCAGTTCGCCGCCTGCAATGCCTAGACGTTTACCGCTTAAATCGTTGACTGACTGAATCGGGCTGTTGGCGGGGACAACCAACGCGCCAGCGGTGCTGGAATAGGGATAAAAGGTAAAATCTTCGCCCTGCGCTCTTAGACCCGATACCCATATCCAATCCGACACTATCATATCGACCGCGCCAGACTGTAACGCAATTTTGCCCGCTTCGGCGGTTGCGACAGGATGGACTTCGATTTTAAAATCAGCTGATTCAACGGGCAATGCGGATAATTCCCACTCGACGGTTCCGCCTGCTTGGATGCCGATACGGAGGGTGGTTTTTTCGGCAGCAAAGCAGTTGCTGACGGTAACAAGGCAGAGCATGATAAACAACGGATAAATTTTCATGGGCGTAACAGTGATGAGGTGGTTAAAGTGAGCGCATTATACCGAGTGATTTACAAGGGCAACGCAGAAAACGCATCCAGCGCATCCACAGCGGCGGCGGTGCGGCGTATCAGTTCTAAATTATGCTCTAAATCCATCATGCCGCCGACGGCGAGGGTGACAATCATTGCCTCGAACGCATAGGTTAAATGGGCGCGGTAACGGTGCATTAGCAGGGATTCATCTATATCAACTACGCCTTTTGCAATCAGTATCTGACGGTAACTGGTCAGTAGTTCCAGCTCATGCCGTTGGCGCGTGTCGGAATTGATTGCGGTGGCTAAAAAGTATGCCACGTCACTGACTCCTTCACCCATGCGCACCAGTTGCCAGTCGAGAAAACCTGCGTGTGATTTATCGTTGTTCCAGAATAAATTACCCGAATGGCAATCATGATGAATCAGGGTTTGTGGCGCGGCGGCAAGAAATTTCATCACTTTACGACGCGATTGCGCATAACGTAACGCGGGTTTGTGTAATCTTGACGGAATCGCGGTGCCTGCTAATTGCAAGCCGCGTTGCATTAACGGAACTGCCAACGCAGAACCCAATGAATCTTCCAAGCGGCGTACTGAGCCTGATAACCAGCGATAACTGGGGTGATGTACGGTATTCCAGAAATGCCCATGAAAATGAGCAAGTTGTTCAATAATCAAGCGGGATTGTGAAATATTTAATGAGTCGTGCGGGCTGCTGGCAATGCCTTCAAATTCAGCAATATCCGCCAGTACCAAGGTTGACCCCCAGCCAAACCGACTTTGTGCCGCCAGACAAACAGGTTTGGTCACAGGCACAGCGTGTGCCAGTTCATTATAAAACCGTACTTCGGTATGCAGTAGCCGTGGTAAAGCGGTAATCATTCGCGCCCGCCATGCCAATGAGGGCAGTTTAACAAACCAGTTTTTAGGCACAGTTGCGCCATTATGATCGACCATAACGCGCACTCGCGTGGTTGTTCCTACATCAACAGCTATTACATCGACGTTGTTCACCACCGTGTTGTTATCATGTCGATTCACCACTCGCTGCGCCCAAGCGACGGTCAGTTCGCTGGGTTTTCTAACTAGAATCGTCGGTTTCATGCTGCTCTCCCTTTCTTTTTTTGCAACGGTCAATTAATAAGATAACGCTTATGTTGATTCGTTCATTTTATCATAGCCTTATGTCGAAAGATGAATGACTCTGGAATAATAAAGAAAGGTTTACCTGACCACGCGAGTCGCTCATAATCAGGGCTGGTTGAAGTTTTTTAATACCCACTATAACGGAGAATAATGATGATTAATTTATGCGGTATTGCGGTTAGTAATTATTACAATAAAACCAAGCTGGTGTTGCTGGAAAAAGGCATCACGTTCACCGAAGAACAGGTTTTTCCCTCACAGGATGAAGCCATGTTGAAACGCTCGCCGCTGGGCAAAATCCCGTTTATTGAAACGGAGCAGGGTAATCTGTCAGAGTCCCAAGTCATCCTTGAATACTTGGAAGAAACCTATCCTGAAACGCCGCTGTATCCTGCCGATAGTTTTGAGCGGGCAAAATGTCGGGAATTAATCCACCATCTGGAACTGAACATCGAATTACACGCCCGCCGTTTATACAGAGAAGCGTTTTTTGGCGGTTCGGTGTCTGACGAAACCAAAAGTGAAGTCAAAGAATTATTAGAAAAAGGTTTGAAAGGCTTGGCGCGACTGGCAAAATTTTCTCCCTATATTGCAGGTGACACCTATACCGCCGCCGATTGCGTCGCGTGGCTGCATTTTTTTATGGTGAGTGCAACCAGCCAGAAAATCTATGGTACGGATGTAGTCGCCGCCCATTTTCCTGATATTGCCAGCTATATGCAGTTGATAGAAACCCGTCCAGCCGCGCAAAAAGTCGCCGCGGATAGAGCGGCGGCAATGGCTGCATTTCTGAAATAATAGTGAGGTTATGATGGCGGGTTCTCAATGCGAATCCGTCATCAGCCATTTCACAATGACACTTTATTTTCAACAAACCCCAATTGGTAAATTAGGCATCGCTGAACGCGAGGGCAGCATTACCGATGTGTATTTTGCTGATGAGACTATCCCGCAAGGCTTTGTGATAGGCGAAACCGCACTCATCAACGAAGCCTTTACACAATTGAATGCCTATTTTGCAGGACGGCTGACAGAATTTTCCCTGCCGCTTGCACCGCGCGGCACGGCGTTTCAGCAGACTGTCTGGCGCGCCCTGTGTGCCGTACCTTATGCAGGCACTGCCAGTTATAAAGACATTGCCCTGACAATCGCTAATCCCAAAGCGGTACGCGCCGTCGGGCAAGCCAATAATAGAAACCCCATTCCCATTTTTATTCCCTGTCACCGTATCATCGGCAGTAACGGCAAGCTGGTCGGTTATAGCGGTGGTTTGGAGATTAAAGCATTTTTATTGGCATTGGAAAGACGAACGGTGTCTTAGTGTCGTCTTAAAGTGCTGCGTATAATCACGATAATTTCAACAACTCTTAGGTTTAACCATGACTACAACGGTACTTTCTCCTATTAACATCGGTCGCTATTCTTTGCCCAATCGAGTCGTTATGGCTCCTTTAACACGAATGCGTTGCCCTGACGGCATTGCCAACGCGCTCATGGCAACGTATTACACACAACGCGCCAGTGCGGGTTTGATTATTTCCGAAGCCACACCGATTTCATCGCAAGGCATCGGTTATCCTGATATTCCCTGCATTTATACCGCTGAACAAGTTGACGGCTGGAAAAAAACCACCGCCGCCGTGCATGAGCATAACGGACACATTTTTTTACAACTATGGCACGTCGGACGTATTTCGCACCCTGATTATCATGACGGTGCCTTACCTGTCGCGCCGTCTGCTATTGCGCCTAAAGGGGAGGTGCTGACGCGCCACGGCATGAAACCGTTTGTGACACCGCGCGATTTATCGGTTGCTGAAATTCAGGACATTGTTGAGCATTATCGTGTTGCGGCTGAAAACGCACTGGCGGCGGGTTTTGACGGCGTGGAAATACATGGGGCGAACGGCTATTTAATCGACCAGTTTTTGCGTGATGGTTCCAATCAACGCACCGATGAATACGGCGGCAGTCTGGAAAATCGCACACGGTTTTTATTGCAAATCACCGAAGCGGTGGTATCCGTGTGGGGTGCTGACCGTGTGGGTGTGCGTCTTGCGCCCAGCGGCACCTTTAATGATATGACGGATTCTGTGCCAGAAGCGTTATTTGTGTATGTGTTACAGCAGTTGAGCGGCTTTAAGTTAGCATACACTCATGTGGTGGATGCACTGGAAAGTGATATTCGACATGGTGCGAATGTGGTCGATTTGGCAGTATTACGCGCGGCTTATCAGGGTACGTTGATTGTCTGTGGTGGTTATGATTATGACCGTGCCAATGAAGCTATTGCTCAAGGTCTGGCGGATGCGGTGGCGTTTGGGCAGTTATATATTGCCAATCCAGATTTAGTGGAGCGTTTTGCGGCTAACGCGCCGTTAAATGAACCAGAACCCAGCACTTTTTATGGCGGTAAGGAACAGGGTTATACCGATTATCCGACGTTGAAATAAGGCATTCAACAGCTAAAAGGTACTCTTATGAAACCGTTATCGCTATTACTGGTCGTGTTTTGTTGTTCTCTGATAGGTGCGTCTGTTGCCGATGCAACAGGTCAGCTAAAACGCGCCTCCGAAGCATTACACATTGTTCGTGCTGAATTCGGCTTGTTCAATGCGTCTGGTTTTGTACCGTCTAACACGGTTCCGCTGGTCGAAGGACAAACTTATGGCTGGCGTATCGTGCTGAAAACCAATAAAGCCAACGTGCGCTGGCGCGAGGAATTTACTTTGCCCGTCGCGCCTGCCACTTGGGGTGATGCTGAGACAAAGGGTCTTAATACCGTATCTAACGATAAACGGGTTTCGGTGATGGAGCGCGAAGTGACACCTGTTGACGGTGTGATTGTTAATTCATGGGCGGTTGTCGCGGGTGATCCTGTCGGGCATCATGTGATGCGGGTGCTTATCGACAATCGCTATGAACACATTTTTCAATTTGATGTGCAGAACGCACCTGCACAACGCACAAAAAAAGCTCTCCAGTAACATTTTCTGAATTTATTATTGGGTATTTTTTATACCCAATCCATACCCATTAATACCCCATTCTAAATTATTGTCGCTGCTATTTTCTTGGGCGACAATAACCCTGCAAGGCAGTGCAATCAGTGAAGAAGAAAGTGGTTTTTACAGTGACGCAGAAAAGCCAGAGGGTGAGTTGTTAAGAAAAAGATTCATTAAGCAGTCGAAACTGTCCTGACTATCAGTGATAATACGCGGCTGTTTAATGTTATGGATGTCATGCCCTCGTTATGAAGTTGGAAAAGATCAAGCTATCGGGTTTTAAATCCTTTGTCGATCACACTGTTATTCCCATTACCAGCAATCTGACGGCTATCGTCGGCCCGAATGGCTGCGGTAAATCCAATATTATTGATGCGGTGCGTTGGGTGATGGGCGAAAGTTCAGCTAAACATTTGCGCGGCGGTAATATGGCGGATGTTATTTTTAACGGTTCATCAGGGCGTAAACCTGTCAGTACCGCCTCGGTTGAGTTGGTATTTAATAATTCGGAAGGCAAACTGGGCGGCGAATACGCGCAATATGACAGCATTGCCATTAAGCGGCAGGTGAGTCGTGACGGGTTGTCGGTGTACTGGCTGAACGGTTCACGGTGTCGGCGCAGGGATATTACCGATTTATTTTTAGGCACGGGATTGGGGTCGCGCAGTTATGCGATTATCGAGCAAGGCACGATTTCGCGCATGGTGGAATCCAAGCCTGAAGAATTGCGCGTACACATCGAAGAAGCGGCAGGTATTTCTAAATACAAAGAACGCCGCAATGAAACGGAAACCCGAATGCGCAACACCCGCGACAATCTGGAACGCTTGGATGATGTGCGTGATGAGGTGGATAAGCAAATCAGGCATTTGCAAAAACAAGCCGAAAAAGCGGAAAAATACACCGAACTTAAGCAACAGGAACGCCAGTTTAAAGTGGAATTGTTAGCGATGCGCTGGCAGCGTTATCAACAAACCGCCGCCCAATTGGACACGCAATTACAAGCCGTCGCTACCGAACACAATCGCTTATTTATCGAATTACGCGACGTTGACAGTCGTCTGGAACAGCAACGTGCCGATTACAAAAACCAGCAACAGCAAGTCAACCGAGTGCAGGGCGATTATTATCAGGTCGCCGCAGACGTGGCGCGTTTTGAGCAAACTATTAAACACGAACAACGCACTCATGAAGACACAGTGCTGGAAATCCGACGTTCACAACAACAGGCAGATGGTGCGTTGAGCGAGTTGGATACCGACAGACAGGCATTGGAAGACATCAAACAGCAGTTGGACGAAGCCGAACAAAGCTGGATAGTGGTGCAGGAACGGCAAGTTGTCGTGGAGCAGTTGCAACAGGACGGGCAACAGCAACGCCACGCATGGCAAATGCAATGGAATGACTATCAGGCGAAAACTGCCGCTTATAAAGAACAAGCCGAAGTTCAGCGCGTTAAAATTGTGCAACTGGAACAGCAACAGCGGCAGTTGCAAAGCCGCGTCGATAAGTTGATTGCTGAACGTGAAGAGCTATCGGCGACGGAATTAGCCGATGATATTGAATCCTTGGCTGCCAGTATGGAACTGATTGAAATCCAGCGTGATGATTTACAGGCAGAGCTGGAGCAGTTACAACGCCAAATTACCGAGCAACGCCAACAGATTAAACAACTGCATCATGAACTGCACAGCGACCGTTCGTTGCAACAACAGCTGAGCGGCAAAATTACCGCCTTGGAATTATTGCAGCAACACGCCATGGGCAAAGACAATAAAAATCTCAGCGCGTGGCTGGAGCAGAGCAAGGTAACAACTGAACAAGGACGGTTAGCTGAATACCTGACCGTGGAAACAGGCTGGGAAACGGCAGTGGAAACGGTGTTAAGCAGTTATTTGGAGGCGGTGTGCGTGGAGCATATCGACGCATTGTTTCCCTATTTACCGACGCTAACCGATCAATCAGTCACCTTGTTTGCCACTCAAGTCGTCAATGACCACCAATCCGCTAAAGAACAGGCTGTCATTACACACACCTCGTTATTAACCAAAGTAAATGCACCGTGGGATTTAAGCGGTTTGTTATCGACGGTGTATTGCGCCGAAGATAACGACACCGCGCAACGGTTAGCCGCTGATTTACAGGCGCATGAGTCGATTATTACGCCAGATGGTTTATGGTTGGGTGCGGGTTGGTTGAAAATTCAACGCAGTAAAGACCATAAAACAGGCGTGTTGCAGCGCGAAAAAGAATTACGCGCCTTAAAACAACAGCTGGAACAGTTACAAGAAAAAATCGGCATCTCCGAAGAACGCTTATCCACTACCGAAGCCCAGTTAAAAGCCGCCGAACTGAAACGGGAATCAGTGGCACGCGCAGATAGCAATCTGGGCATGGAGTTATCGCAGAAAAATTCAGAACGCAGTGCGCAATCTGCCCGCTTGGAACAACAGCATCGCCGTCTGCAACAAATCAGCAACGAACAGATCGATATTGCTGGTGAGCTGGCGGAATCGGTTGAAATCATGACTGAAGCACGGCAGTTGCAAGCCGAAGCCGAAGAAATGATGGCGGAGCAGGAAAGCACGCGCGAGCAGTTGGATGCGTTAAGCCACAGCTTGCAAACCGCGCAACATCAGGCGGAACAAACCATTAATGAAGTCAGGCAACAGGCGTTTGCACTCAGGGCAAAAATTGATTCGCTACGCTCGTCGGAAAATCTGACAGGCAGGCAAATAGAGCGACTGCAACTACAATATGAGCAAGCCGTGGCGCGTATTGCGGTGCTGGAAAGCAAACAGCAGCAAACGGGTACAATGCTGAATGAAGAAAAGGTATTGCTTGCGGAAAAAATAGTAGAAAAAACGCAACTGGAACAGCAATTAAAAATCGCTCGGCAACAGCAAGATACACTGGAAGCCGGTATTACTGAGTTAAGCAAACAACACACTCGCAATCAAAGATTGCTGGACATTGAAAAAGACACGCTCGATAAGCTGCGCTTAGCCAGTCAGGAAAGCAAAGTGCGCGGACAAACGCTCAACGAACAGCTGAAAGAAGTTGATGCCGATGCTGAACAGATATTAAAAAATCTGCCTGAACACGCACAAGATGACCTATGGAAGCAAAAATTGGATGACACTTCCGCGCAAATTGAACGCTTGGGTACGATTAATTTAACCGCAATTGAAGAATATAAAGCCCAGTCTGAACGCTTGGATTTTTTAAATGCCCAGCACGCAGATTTAATTGAAGCCTTACAGACTTTAGAACTGGCAATCAGTAAAATTGATAAAGAAAGTCGGTTACGTTTTAAAGAAACATTCGATAAAATAAACAGCGGCTTACAAGAAAAATTTCCAAAATTATTTGGTGGCGGCGAGGCGTATTTAGAATTAACCGAACAGGATTTATTGGAATCAGGGGTTAATATTATCGCCAGACCACCCGGCAAAAAAAACAGCACGATTCATTTATTATCAGGCGGTGAAAAAGCCTTAACCGCAGTGGCATTGGTATTCTCAATTTTTGAACTCAATCCCGCGCCGTTCTGTTTGCTGGATGAAGTAGACGCGCCACTGGATGATGCCAATGTCGGGCGGTTTTCAAAAATGGTTGAAGAAATGTCGGCAACTGTGCAGTTTTTATATATTTCACATAATAAGGTTACAATGGAAATCTCAAAGCAATTAGCAGGTGTCACCATGAAAGAGCCAGGCGTATCCCGAATGGTCGCGGTTGATATTGAAGCAGCAGTCACAATGGCGGAAATCTGATGGACAAAGAAGTATTAAGAATCGTAATTATCGCCACAGGGCTGATTATCGTCATTATCATGTTGACGTGGGGTTATTTAAAAGACCGCCAGTCACAACGGGAAATGGATTTGGAGGATGGGACAGAGCCTCAGCCTCAATCTGTGCGTAATGAACCATTACCTATCAGTGATGATGAATATATTGAGCCGTTAGGGCCGGCAATTATTAACTCATCCGAGAGTTATTATTCCAGCGATGAAGATGACGAGAATGAGGAAGAGGATTTCTCACCTGCGCCGCCACGCATTGCAACACCTGCGATTATTCAATTCTGTCTGGTTGCCAGAGCCGAAGAAGGTTTTAACGGACTGGATTTAATTCGTGCCTTTAGAATCGCAGGACTCAAATACGGCAGTTTAAAAATATTTGAACGTCTGGATGCCAATCAACTGGTCGATTTCGGTGTCGCCTGCATGGTCGAACCGGGTACATTCCCCAGCGGTCATTTAGACACCTTTTACTGCCCGGGTATCGTGTTTTTCATGCAGCCCGACGCGCTGGATGACGCACTCGCCGTATTTGATGATTATGTGGAAACCATCCGTATGTTAGCAGTCGAATTAGAAGGCGATATTTGGGATCATCAACGCAAACCATTGACTGAAGCCACTGTACAGGCTATTCGGCAGAGTTTGTAATAACAACTATCAAGGATTGTAATGTCGCACCATTCCGATTTCACCCTAACGGTGCTTGATAAAGCGGATATAACGCCTTATTTTGGCGAACAGTTAGCCGCAATTTTAATCGGTAAAGATGGCTTACTGCCTTGCACTACTGTTGCAAAGCGGACAATGCGCGGTTTCACGCGCAGTGACTGGTTTAAATGGATAATGGGCGAATTGCTCAATAAAACCCCTTACAATTCGCTGCAATTTCTGTCTGAAAAGGCGTGTACCCATATCGTACTTAAAAATTTCGAGGGCAATATAGTCGAAGAAAGTTATCTGGACAGTTTGGACGAGGAAGCGGATGAAGACGAACTTCACTTCATGACGAATCTCTATACCGTCATTCATCCTGAAAACATGGGAGAGTTGCTTGATGAGATGAACAACTTATTTTTATGGTGTCGCAATAATATATCAATAGCCAGTGAAGTCATTGAAGAGGGTGAAGACGATGTGCAGAACGCCATTGATAACGCCTTATGTTACGAAAGAGTAAATGATGCCCATTATGGCGAAGACGGCGATGGTGCTGATTTTCTGTTTTGCGCACTCAAATCCATTCAAGAGCTTTTAGCCTATGCTCAGCAACATCATTTATACGCTGTCTATGAAAATGAAAATTACACTGGGCTGGAATGGTTGAAAAAATACAGACCGCACATCATCACTTTTTAATAACCAGCTTGGAGGAATTTTGAGCTTAAACTATGAACAACTGGTTGAGCGTATCAACCTATGGAATCACGCCTATTACGTCCTCGATAATCCACTGGTCAGCGATGCAGAATACGACCAAGCCTTTCGCGAATTACTGGCACTGGAAGCTGAAAACCCTGAATTAGTCACCCCCGAATCCCCCTCGCAACGTATCGGTGCAGCCCCGATTTCCGAATTCAAAAAAGTAGAGCATGGCGTAAAAATGCTCTCGTTAGCCAATGCGTTTTCCTTGCAGGAAACCGTCGATTTTTTTGATAAAGCCGCTAAAGAACTGGATGTAAGCCCCGAATCACTGGCGATATTCAGTGAACCCAAACTGGATGGTTTAGCCATTACCATCCATTATCAGCACGGCGTATTCAGCTATGCCGCCACGCGCGGTGACGGGCAGGTCGGCGAAGATGTCACCCACAACATCAAAACCATCAAATCCGTACCGTTAAAACTCGATACCGCTACGCCGCCTGAAAAATTGGAAGTGCGCGGTGAAGTGTTTATGCCCAAAGCCGCGTTTGAAAAATTAAACCGTTTGGCGGGCGAGCAAAATACCAAAGTGTTTGTCAATCCCAGAAACGCCGCGGCGGGTACGGTGCGGCAAATGAATCCCAAAATTGCCGCCGCGCGGGATTTACAGTTTATTCCTTACGGCATCGGCGAATATCAGGGTGAACATGAATTTACCCGTCATTCGGATATTATCGACTATCTGGTCTCGCTGGGTTTTAGGCGTAACCCCCATAGTTATGCGTTTTCGGGTAGTTTCGCTGCATTTACCGACAATTACCAACAGATGGAGCAGTTGCGCGACAGCTTGCCGATGGAAATTGACGGCATCGTTTATAAAATCGACGATTTAGCCATTCAAACGGCGTTAGGGTTTATTGCCCGTTCACCCAAATGGGCAGTAGCGCGAAAATTCCCCGCCCAACAAGTGACTACGCAATTAATTGGCGTGGATTTTCAGGTCGGGCGTACAGGTGTTTTAACGCCCGTCGCACGCTTAGAACCCGTATTTGTCGGCGGTGTCACGGTCAGCAATGCCACGTTACACAACATGGATGAAATTGAACGTTTAGGCTTGTGTATCGGTGACAGCGTAGAAATTCAGCGGGCAGGGGATGTGATACCCAAAGTGGTGAAAGTGGTTGAGCAAGGCGAAGACAGGCAGCCGATTACCATGCCAGCGTGTTGTCCTGTGTGTGCTTCGCCAGTCGCGAGAACCGACGGACAGGCGGCGTTTCGTTGTACGGGTGGCTTGATTTGTGCGGCGCAAAGTGCCGAGCGTATCGAGCATTATGCCTCGCGCAAGTGCATGAATATCGTCAACCTCGGCACGAAACTGATTGAACTGTTGTACAGCAAAGGCATCATCAAAACCATCGCCGATATTTATAAAATCAAGCTGGAAGATATTGCCACTTTGGAAGGGCAGGGCGAAAAAAGTGCGCAAAATGTACTGGATTCGATTGAAGCCGCCAAAACCACTAAGCTGAGTACCTTTTTAGCCGCGTTGGGTATTCCCGAAGTCGGTGAAGGCGGCTCTAAAAATGTCGCCAAGTATTTTAAATCCTTGCCTGCGATTCAGGCCGCCAGTGTTGAAGACTTGCTGCAAGTACCCGATGTCGGACCTGTGACCGCGAACAGTATCGTAGATTTTTTTCAGGATGCCCGAAATCAAGCCATTGTTGCCGATATTATTAATGCAGGCGTGAACTGGGAAGATGAGCAGCACGAACCCGCACAGGCGCAACCCTTGGCAGGTCAGACGTGGGTATTAACAGGTACGATGGCAATGCCGCGCCATGAAGCTAAAGCGTTGCTGGAAAGTTTGGGGGCGAAAGTGGCAGGGTCGGTCTCTAAAAAAACCGATTGCGTGGTCGCAGGTTTTGATGCAGGTTCTAAATTGACCAAAGCCGAAGAGTTGGGCGTTAGGGTAATGAATGAAGCTGAATTTTTAGCGGCGTGTGCGGATATGGGGTCTGAAAAGTAGCTCATTCGGTAAATGAGCTACTTTTTGTGTCGGTTTGCTGGGTTTTATTCAGCGGGTGTCGCATGATGCTGACTGTGTTCGGGTATGACAGCATTATTGTGTTCTTTCATCTGAGCATCAAACCATTCATGCAGGGCTTGTGCATACTGTGGGTATTCCGTTGAATAATGAATTTCCGCGCCATTGGGCAAGGCTTTATATTTGAATTTTATATCGTAAGGCTGTGCCATTTTTAACCGTGCCAAGCCCGGCATATTGGCACCATGTAGTTGTTCAGTGACAGAAAAATCGCCTGTGCTGAAATCATTGCTCAGTTTGAGCAGATACGCTTGAACCAATTTGATTTGCTCAGTATTGTCGGCAGAGTTGACGATAACGTGTTGCACACCGCCATGCACTGTTTTGGTAAACATTTGCTTGGTTTGATCCGCGGCGTAAGGGATGACTTGCTGAGTATGTTGTTGAACTGCTTTTATTTGTTCAGAGCCGAGCTGTTCCGCAGCCAGTGCAGCGGTAGCAAAAAGCACCAGTCCGATTGAGAGTAGGGTGGCGTGTTTCATTATCGTTACCTCGTTCACTGTAGATGAAAAAAACAGCTCGTTGATGTTAATAATCAACGAGCTATCCTAGCGAACATTTTAATGAAACAGGGTAAGACGGATGCTTGGCAGGTTGAGCAACCTGACCAAGCTGAGATAGTGTTATTTTAACTTTTCTTCCAGTTCCAATTGGCTTAAATGCCGTACCGTTTCGCCTTTAATCATGAAAATCAAATGTTCGCAGATATAACAAGCATGGTCGCCAATGCGTTCCACTGCTCGTACTGCCCATAGGACATTTAATGTACGAGTAATGTTCCGAGGGTCTTCCATCATGTGGGTAATGAGTTGACGAATGATGCTGTCGTATTCTCTATCAACATTCTCATCACGTCCTGTAATGAGGGTAATGTCATCAATACACATTCTGGCAAACGCATCCAGCGCACCGTGGAGCATTTCTTTGACCAGATCGCTCATGTGTTGCAATTCATGATACTGGTCTTTTTTGGTTTCAGAGTCTGATAATTGCAGTGCTATTTTGGCAATACGTTCCGCTAAATCACCGATGATTTCCAGTTCATTAATGACTTTGATAACCGTCAATAATAAGCGAAGATCAAACGCTGTGGGTTGACGCAAGGCTAAAATTTGGGTGCATTCTGTATCAATTTCTATTTCCAGCGCGTCAACCTGATTATCCTGTTTAATGACCAATTCCGCCATTTCCATATCGCCGGTGGTAAAAGCCTGTATTGCCAGTTCTATTTGCTGTTCAACCAAGCCGCCCATTGTTAATACTTTATTGCGTATATCTTCCAATTCTTTGTTGAATTGTTCTGAGATATGATGTCCTATTTTGCTGTTATCCACTGTTTGCCCCTTTAACCGTAGCGACCTGTAATATAATCTTCTGTTTGTTTTTTGGTAGGATTGGTGAACAACTCACTGGTTGTGCCAATCTCAATGAGTTCACCCATATACATAAACGCAGTGTAATCAGATACCCGCGCTGCTTGCTGCATATTGTGAGTAACGATGACTATCGTGTATTTCTCTTTCAGCTCATTAATCAATTCTTCAATTTTTAACGTTGAAATAGGATCTAAAGCGGAAGCGGGTTCATCCAGTAATAATACTTCGGGTTCGATAGCAATGGCGCGGGCGATGACTAAACGTTGTTGTTGACCGCCCGATAAGCCTAAGGCGTTATCTTGTAAACGGTCTTTCACTTCGTCCCATAATGCCGCACCGCGTAACGAATTCTCGACGGTTTCTTCTAAAATCCGTTTGTCATTGATACCTTGAATACGCAGTCCGTAAGTGACATTTTCAAAAATAGACTTGGGAAAAGGGTTCGGCTTTTGGAATACCATGCCGACCCGTCTGCGTAATTCTGCAACTTTAACGGATTTGTCGTAGATGTTTTCGTCGTCCAGTAAAATTTTACCGTCGATGGTGACATGATCGACTAAATCATTCATGCGATTAATACAACGCAACAGTGTGGATTTGCCACAGCCGCTGGGTCCTATGTAGGCGGTGACTTTTTTACGGTACATTTCCATGCTGACATTATGCAATGCCTGTTTTTTGCCGTAAAAAAGATTTAAGTTCTGGACTTTGATACAGGGTTCATTAGGTGCTTGCGATTGCCCTTGTTCGCGTAGAACAGAACTCATATCAATGGAATGTGAACGGGTTTGTTGTGCTGTCATGTTTTTACCTTCTAGTGCTCTAATGCGCGGTATTTTTCGCGTAGACGATTTCTAATAATAATCGCTGATAAGTTCAGTACAACAATCACTATAACCAATAATAATGCTGTGGCATAAACCAGTGGTCTGGCGGCTTCAACATTGGGGCTTTGAAAACCTACGTCATAAATGTGAAAACCCAAGTGCATGAATTTTCTGTCTAAATGCAAAAAGGGGAAGTTGCCATCTAACGGTAAGGTGGGAGCCAGTTTAACAACGCCCACCAGCATCAGCGGTGCCACTTCACCCGCCGCGCGTGCAACCGCTAAAATCAAGCCTGTCATCATCGCAGGACTTGCCATCGGTAATACCGTGCGCCACAGGGTTTCCGCTTTGGTTGCTCCTAATGCCAGACTGCCCTCGCGTATGGCTTTGGGAATACGCGCCAAACCTTCTTCAGTAGAGACAATCACCACGGGCAAGGTTAATAATGCCAAGGTGATAGATGCCCATAATAACCCCGGTGTGCCGTAAACAGGAGCGGGCGACGACTCAGGGAAAAATAACGCATCAATGTTACCACCTAAAATGTAAACAAAGAATCCCAAACCGAATACCCCGTAAACAATAGAGGGTACACCTGCTAAATTGTTGACTGCGATTCTGATTAATTGGGTGGTGAAACTCTGTTTGGCATATTCACGCAAGTACACCGCTGCAATCACGCCAAACGGAGTCACGATGATCGCCATGATGATAACCATCATTACCGTACCGAAAATAGCAGGGAAAATACCGCCTTCAGTATTGGCTTCGCGTGGTTCGTCAGTTAAAAATTCAACTGCTTTGTGAAAGAAAAAACCGAGTTTACCAAAGATGTTCATAGTATTAGGTTGGTAAACCTTAACCACTTTAGCCAGCTGAATGGTAACGTTTGTACCCGATTCGGTGGTCGCAACCAAGCTATCACGTCTGATTTCTTTATATAAGGCGGCAAGTTCAGCTTGATGACTTTGATATTGTGCGTCGTAGTCGGCTTTGTCGGCGGCGAACTGTTTTTCTGCTTCGCTATCCCACTTGTTTTCTAATTGCAATTTCTTCTGTTTCAAACGCAAGCGTTCCAAGCCGTAGTTGATTGCGCCGATTTCCTTTTTTTCCAACTGGTTTATTTTCTTAAAAACGACTAACGCGGCACTGATTCTGTTTTGCAGTTCAGGCATCGCCTGCTCACCTGTTGCAACAGTTTTACCGTTTTCTTTGACTTCGAGCAGTTGACCATAAAAATTGCCCCATTCGCGACGTTCTATCACGATTAACGCTTCAGGATCGCTCTGTTCTTTGACTTTGCGCTCTTCTATCCAGCGAAAGTCTGCACCTGTTATATCGCGATTACCTGTTTTTATCAGATACTGTACCAGTGTATCTTCGTTGTCAGCCATTTTATGCCCTGCGGATTTTGCCATGATGGCGGGCGTAATGCTGGTATCGACTTTTTCACCAATGATGGTGCGCAGCGGTTTGTCTTCTTCTGCGTAACTGAATTGGGTTATCGGAGCGGGCCAAAAATTGCCCATCCCGCGTACCAACACCAAAGTCAGTACCGCAATAACCATAATAAGACAGGTACTGACCGCCGCTGCATTAAGCCATATCCAAGGGGATCCACTTTTAAACCATAATTTCATCATAATGAACTGTATTTTTCGCGTAGGCGTTGGCGAATGATTTCCGCTAACGTGTTAAAAATAAAGGTGAATATAAACAATACCAAGGCGGCTAAAAACAATACCCGATAATGTGTACTATCGACTTGTGATTCAGGCATTTCCACGGCAATGTTGGCAGCGAGAGTACGCAAGCCCTGAAAAACACTTATATCCATGACAGGAGTATTGCCTGTTGCCATTAATACAATCATGGTTTCACCAACGGCTCTGCCTAAACCAATCATTACCGCTGAGAAGATACCGGGGCTGGCGGTTAATAACACCACCCGTATCATTGTCTGCCAAGTGGTTGCACCTAAGGCTAAAGAACCAACGGTTAAATGTTTAGGCACACTGAAAATAGCATCTTCGGCAATGGAGAAAATAGTGGGAATAACCGCAAAACCCATCGCGATACCGACTACCAGCGAGTTACGCTGATCGTAACCGATGCCCCATTCATTTTTGAACCAGTCACGCAAGGGTTCACCCAGCAAGGCGGTTTCCAGCGGTACGCTGATAGCAAAAGCAAACCAGCCGGTGAGCAGAATCACGGGAATCAGTATCGCGCCTTCCCAGCCTTCGGGAATGTGTTCCAAAATACGCTTGGGCAAGTTGTGCCACGCAAACGCAAACGCCATAACCCCGACGGGTAACAGCATAAACATCAGGAAAAACCCCGCTAAATGCTCTTCCAAGGCAGGTGCGAGCCAAAGTCCTGCAAGAAAACCCAAAATAACGGTCGGTAACGCACCCATTAATTCAATCGTTGGTTTGACGTATAGACGCATCATGGGAGTCATGAAATACGCGCTGTAAATCGCACCCATCAGTGACAGCGGTACGGCAACTAACATGGCATAAAATGCCGCTTTTAAGGTACCGAATACCAACGGTGTTAAGCTGTATTTCGGTTCAAAATCGCTGTTAGAGGCGGATGACTGCCAAATATAATCAGGTTTTGGATAGCCTTCATACCAGACTTCCTGCCACAATGATTTAATGGATACTTCGGGATGTTTGTTATCTATTGTCCACGCATAGATGTTGTTATCACTGGCTTCCATTAATAGTGTGTTGGCTCTGGGTGATAACGCCGCCGCAAGAGGCAGGGTTTTTGTCACCTGTTCTTTCAGCACTTCGCGTTCAGAAGTCGTATGGTAAATACCCATCATGCCGTCTGTATCAATGGCGGCAAAACCTTTGCGGCGCGGTTCTGGATTAATCGCGGCAATGGCTTTGTCAGAGACTTTAAAAGAGCGCAGTTTCTGCATGGCAGGGCGTTTTAATTCGTCTCTTATCATTGTCCACTGCGAGACTAAACCCGTTGAATCACCGATGAGTAATGAGCTGTCACCGTTTAAGAACGTGCTGACGGTGATTTTTGCACCTTCGGCAACGACATTTAGATTTTGTCTGATAACAGGTGCAGCTTTATCACTAATATCAAAGAAACTTAAGTGACCGTCTTTGCCCACCAGATATAAATTGCGTTCTTCTTTGTCAATGTAAATCTCAGCAACATTTGCCGCAGTGGTCTCTAAAACGGTCTCAGTACGGTTTAAAGTGACTTCGTCCGTCATCATGTTTTGATTTTTTTCGATTTGCAGCAAACGGACTTTATCAGCGGTTTTAGCCACAATAGTGCTTGATTTATCACCGATTTTAACGGCGATTTTTTCTAATGCCGCGCCTTTATCATCAATAACAATAGCGGCTTCACCTAATGGGTATTTTAAAGACGGTGTAATTAAGCGTTTGTTATTCGGGTAAGTGATTTTATATTGATGTTTAACAACGACTGCCTGACCATTGGATAAGCCATAAATAACGGCACCTTCGCTGATAGGACTGCCTTGAGCAAAACTGACAATGTGGCTGCCCGCAGGTATTTTAATTGCTTCATTGGCAATGAGTTTGCCTGTTGCCACTTCAAAAAATACCGCCTGCCCACTGTCTGTGAATCGGACAGCGACTTCATTTTGTTCTTCTACATCCAGTAATACTGTTTTTCCTGAGGTTTGTTCGGGGACGGCATAATGATTGGTTGCTTCTGCGGTGGCGGGTTTAAAGAGTGGAATGACCACATAAAGCAGATAAAAAAAGATAAGCACCAGTGCGACGATAACACTGAGACCACCTGCTATCACGCCGAAACGTGCTAATGAATCTTTAGCAAGTCGCCAGCGTTGGTAGTAATTAGTAGCGGATTTTTCCATAACTTGAGAGAGGTTTGTTAAAGGAGTGAGTTTAAGGTGTAGGAGAATTATAGGAATACAATGTGACAGTAATATATCAAAAAACCAAAAAAAACGGCTGAGATTCGTTCAAACAAATCCCAGCCGTCATTTTTTATGCACCCAGAGGGTGATTTTTCAAACGCTTACTTCAATGAAGACAGCGTTTTTTCAACTATTTTAGCAGGCAGTGGAATGTAGCCGTCTTTGATAACCACTTGCTGACCTGTTTTTGACAATACCATTTTAATAAACTCATAATCCAGTGGAGCTAATGGAGTATTGGGTTTTTTGTTGACATAAACATACAAATAACGAGTTAACGGGTATTTGCCGCTCAGTGCGTTTTCAGGGGTTGCTTCAACAAATGCTTCGCCTGCTTTTTTAGCTAAAGGTACCATTTTGACACCTGAAGTGGTGTAACCCATACCTGAATAACCAACGCCATTGACTGATGAAGTGACTGATTGTACAACTGATGCAGAACCTGGTTGCTCGTTTACGTTGCTTTTGAAATCGCCTTTACATAATGCGTTTTCTTTGAAAAATCCGTAAGTACCTGATACTGAGTTACGACCGTATAACTGAATGCTTTTTGAACCCCAAGCAGCAACACCCGCATCACCCCAGTTTTCAATGTCAGCACTATGACCGCATTTACGAGTTGATGAGAAAATAGCATCAACTTGTGGGATTGTTAAACCTTTAATGGGGTTGTCTTTGTTGACCATAACAGCCAATGCGTCAATGGCAACAGGTACGGCAGTTGGTTTGTAACCGTATTTGTCTTCAAACGCAGCTAATTCGTCGTCTTTCATTTCACGACTCATAGGGCCTAAGTTTGCAGTACCTTCGGTTAATGCAGGGGGTGCAGTAGAAGAACCTGCTGCTTGAATTTGAATGTTAACGTTGGGATATTCGCGGTTAAACTCTTCTGCCCACATGGTCATTAAGTTTGCCAGAGTATCAGAGCCAACACTGGATAAATTACCGGAAATGCCACTGGCTTTTTCGTAAGCAGGAACACCAGCGTCAACTGTTTGTACTGCGGCTGCGCCTGCTGTACTGCTAATTAAAGCGGCAACAGTAAAACCTAATGCGGCGGCTAGTGATTTTGTTTTAAAAGATAGTTTCATTAATCAATTCTCAATGTGTGATAGAAAATATTCAGGTGGTAACAATGCCAAGCATATTAATTTTATATGACAAAATGATGACAGCATAGTATTTATCATTAGAGAGTAGAAGCGTTCTATAGGGTTTGTGATTTTATGTTGTGAGTTAGTCATCATAGAAATATACAGTATTTATTAGCATGGCAATCTTAAGTTAAACGATAATAGTGACAATGGTTTTACCTTACAGAGCAAGTAGTGAAAAAAATAATTACATTCATCATCCTGTTGTCGCTTGACAGTTTACTGTCGGTAGTGAGTGCTGAAACGTCAGTTGCCGCAGCAATGGCTTGGGTGGAAACATTAAAAGGCAATTCAACAGCCAAGCCCCTTGAAAAAGTCACTTTACAACTAAAATGGCTGCATCAGTTTCAATTTGCAGGTTATTACGCCGCGCAGGAGCTGGGTTATTACCGTGATGCGGGTTTTGATGTCACCCTTGTTGAAGGCAAGCCAGATCAGAATTTAATCGACAAAGTGCTGACAGGTGAAACTGAATTCGGTGTCGGTACCAGCGATTTATTATTGCAACGAGCGAAGCAGCAAAAAGTCGTGGTGCTGGCGGTCATTTTTCAACATTCACCTATCACATTGATGTATAAAAAAGGTGGAAAAATCGGCAGTATTCACGATATTGCCGGTAAAAAAGTCGCGCTGGATTTTGCTTTTGAAGGCGAAATAGAAGGTTTTTTGCGTAATGAACGTATTGATACCAATACGTTCACTAAAACAACACTGACCGATAATGTCAACGCGCTCATTAAAAACGACATTGATATGATGGCGGTGTATTCGACTGATGAGCCGTTTTATTTACAGGAAAAAAATATTCCTTACGGATTGTTTTCACCGCGTGAAGGCGGGATTGATTTTTACGGTGATAATTTATTCACCACGGAAAGGTATCTTAAAAAACATCCAAAACAAGTACAAGCCTTTGTTGATGCCAGTATTAAAGGTTGGTTGTATGCAATGGATCATCCCGACGAAATAATCAATCTGATTTTAAGCAAATACTCACAGCGTTATACGCGCGAACATTTGCTGTTTCAGCACCAGCAAATGTTACCGCTGATACAGCCGAAATTAGTTGAAATGGGTTATATGCACGAAGGACGCTGGCGGCATATTGCCAATACTTACAGTGAGTTGGGGTTATTACCCGCTAATTTTCCGTTAAAAGGTTTTATGTATGAAAAAAATCCACACCCCAATTTAATTATTTTTTACGGCGGCATCGCCGCATTAAGCAGTGCATTATTATTATTTTGGGGTTTGAGCGTACAAAGAGCGCGGTTGAATAAACGTTTAAGAGTCGAAATTACGTTGGAAATTGAGAAAAATCGGCAACAAGAGCAACAATTTATTCAGCAGTTGGAGCAGACTAATAAGCTGTTGGAAGAGCAGGTTGCATTAAGAACGGCCAGTTTACATACCACCTTGGAAAAATTACAAACTTTGCTGAATAATTCGGGTGAAGGGTTTTTAGCGTTTAATGCCCTGATGATTATTGATGAGGGGTATAGCGAAGAATGCACTCATATATTTGCGGACAATATTGTCGGTAAGGCGATTAATTTACTGCTGTTTCCAGACCAGCCCATCCAGCAAGCGAATTTTGAAAAGAATATGCGGTGGATTTTGCAAACGACGGATACCTTTAAACAAAATATATTGCTGTCTTTGTTGCCTGCCGAATTTAAATTACAGCAAAAAATCATCGCCGCCTCTTATAAGCCGCTGTCCAATCACACCATGATGATGAAAATGGTCGATATTACCGAGGCAGAGGCATTGAAACAGCAATTAATAGATGAGAAAAAACGCTTGCTGTTTATTGTCGAGGTGGTTTCAGATCCGAAAGAATTTTTTGATGTACAACAGGATTATCAAGCCTTTCTTGACGGCGGTTATTCAGCAATCGTCCAGCAATCGGACAGTATGATGGATAAAATTGACCAGTTGTATCGCAAAGTTCATACCTTTAAAGGTATATTTTTACAAAAAGCTTTATTGCACAGTCCCGGTGTTTTGCATCAGTTAGAAGCCGATTTATCGCGCTTGAGGACGCAAGGACTGTGTTCTGCAAGTGAATTGACGCAATTATTGCTGACTCATGATTTAGCGGCGCATTTTCAACACGATTTACAGTATTTACACGCGGCGTTAGGAGAGTATTATTTTGATCAACAGGGGCATATTAAAATCTCGGAACACGCTTTAAAAGAGAGTATTGCCTTTGCCAAGCAGTTAATTGCTCAGTTACCGTTAGCATCTGATGATATTGCAGAGCTGATTGATAAAATGCAACGCTTGCGTTTTGTGGATTTTAAATCGCTCTTAGTCAGTTATCCCAAAACAGTACAAGCATTAGCGAGCGGATTACATAAGCGTGTTGCTGAATTTACCATTGAAGGCGACAGTATATTGGTTGATCCTGATTATTTTTACGGTTTCAGTAAAGTCTTGATTCATCTGTTCCGCAACAGCGTTGATCATGGTATTGAAACACCCGAAGAACGCGAAGCCGCAGGTAAAGCCGCATTTGGCAGGATAAGTTGTCGCGTCACCCAGAAACAGCATAATATCATTGTCACTATCGCCGATGATGGTACGGGTATCGACACCGATCAACTCAAACAAATGTGTCTGGAATCGGGGCGGTATACGCAAGCGCAGCTGGATAGTTTTTCAGAGCAACAGGCATTAATGCTGATGTTTGATCAAGGCTTATCAACGGCTCGTGACGTGTCGCTCATTTCAGGGCAGGGTGTCGGTTTAGCCGCCGTGTATGCGGAATTAGCAAAAATACAGGGTAGTGTTATAGTGGACAATTTTTTCGGGCTGGGTATTTGTTTTACGTTCACCCTTCCTATTAATGATTCACTTTTAATTGAAGAGCATTAAGACATGGCAGACGCGCAATTTAATTTTCCTGATTTAATAGATAAATTATCCAGTCGCATGGTGGTTTTTTTAAACACCGAATTGGCGATTGAAACGGTTGAGTCCGTGTTGGCATCTAATACCTTGAAAAAAATGCAGTTGAATTATTTGACCTCGCTGATTAGTCTGGAAGGCAGCGTTAAAATGTTCGTCGCCTTAAGTTATGATGAAAGCCTGTTTAATGAAGTATTTGCGCGTTATACCGCTGAATTAGCGTTAGATGACGATGAACAGGAAGAAGCGATAATTGATAGTGCTGGCGATATTGTGAATATTCTCGTTGGTAATACCTTGGCGGATATTAATGACAACAATAAAAAAATTACCATGTCACCACCCATTGTTATTACAGCGGCTAAACAAATAGGGTGTCAGCGACATTCTTTGGTGTATCGAACGCATTTAATAACGCAATACGGCGTAGTCGATGTTTATTTGATTGACTGTCTGATACAAGATGGATCGTAGGAGCAATACATGAACAACTTACGCTTTATGGTGGTTGATGATTCCTCCATTACTATCAAGAAAATAACGCAATTTCTGGAACAAATAGGGCATTCAGTCATCTGTTCCTGTAAAACAGGCGCGGACGCATTGGCTTATTATCAGCAATATCAACCTGATATGGTGACGATGGATATTACCATGCCCGATATGGACGGTATAATCGCCACGCAGCAAATTCTGAGTATTTTCCCCAAGGCATTAATTATTATGGTGACTGCGCATGGTCAGGAACAAATGGTTATAGAGTCGATTGAGGCAGGCGCGAAAGGTTATATTTTAAAGCCCATTAAAGCCGATAAACTGGCAGATATGATTACTCAGGTTTATGAAAAGTATAAATCATGATGATAGAAAATCACCTCTTTGAAGCCTTGTTTGAAATGATCCCATTCGGGGTTTATGTGGTTGATATTGAAACCTATCAGATGGTATTTGCTAATCGAAGTTATAGAGAAGCGCATGGTGATTGGGATAATAAAGCTTGTCATGAGGTTATTTATAAAGAAGAGTCTCCCTGTTATCACTGCAAAATCAAACAATTAATTGACGAACACGGTAAACCGAATAATAAAACCCTGATTTTTGAACGTTTCAATGAATATAATGAACACTGGTATCAGCATCATGAAAAAACCTTATGCTGGCCTGATGGACGCGTCGTTAAATATACGATTGAGGTTGATATTAGTGCATCAAAAGTAATGCAGAATCAATTAGCCGAAGCGCACGCGTTATTAGCACTCAAAAATAAAGAACTCATGGAAATAAACAGACATGATGAACTCACCAAAGTATTTAATCGCAGTCATCTGAATCATGTATTGGCTGAGCAGATTTATAATATGGAGCGTTATCAGAGCTTATTCAGTGTGGTGTTAATTGATATTGATGATTTTAAAAAAATCAATGATACACACGGGCATTTGGTGGGTGATGCGGTATTAATAGAGATGACGCAGTTAATCAGCAGTAATATTCGCCAGTTCGATTGTTTCGGTCGCTGGGGCGGTGAAGAGTTTATGATTATTACGCCTCATGTAAAAAGCATGGATGACACGAAATTTTTCGTTGAAAAATTATGCACTATGATTGCCAATCATGATTTTGCAACGGTCGGGCATTGCAGTTGCAGTCTGGGTGTGACGCATTGCACACCCGACGATAGCATGATAAGCGTGGTTAAAAATGCGGATGACGCGCTGTACTTTGCCAAGGCACACGGTAAAAATCAGGTGGTTGTGTATGATGAATTAAACAAAAACCAGCCCGATAGTTATCGGGATAGTTTTTAAATGGAGTTCATTATAGTCGTGTTATTTATAGCGAAATATGATTATGCTCTTCTTGTAATAATTGAGTAAAAGCGTCGGCTGATATAGGCTCGCTTTTAAGATAACCTTGATAAGTATCACATTTTTTGTCTCGTAAAAACGCCAATTGCGCCGCTGTTTCTACGCCTTCCGCTAGGACTTCGAAGCCTAAATTATGCCCCATTGCAATAATGGTCGCCGCAATGTCTTTATCATTGTTTTCATTGGGAATGCCATTAATAAAGCTCTGGTCGATTTTCAATACATTCAATGGAATGTGTTTAAGGTAGGTCAGAGAAGAATAGCCGGCACCAAAATCATCAATGGCAAGACGAACACCCAATGTGTGCAGTTTATTTAAGATGTCAATAGCCCCATTTTCATTTATCAGCAGTTTATCCGGGGTTTGATTATGTTGGCATTCCATCAAACCTTTTTCCGTTATTTCCAATTCCAAGTATTGTGCTGGAAAGCCTGTTTCATCCAGTACCCGAGCCACTAAATCAACGATGTTAATGTGACGGAACTGTTTGGATGATACATTGACTGCCAAAATTAAGGGCGGTAATCCTGCATCCAGCCATTGTCGCCCTTGTTGACAGGTTACGCGTAATACCCATTCGCCAATGTCAACAATCATATTGCTTTCTTCAGCGAGGGGAATAAATTCACCGGGTAATGCCAGACCTTTAATGGGGTCTAGCCAGCGTACCAGAGCTTCAGCACCTGTAATGCGTCCTGTGCCAATGTTGGTTTGTGCCTGAAAGAAGACGCGAAATTCATGTTCTTCAATGGCTTTTTGCAGCTGCGATTCCAAGGCAATACGTTCTCTAACGGCATTAGTCAGGTCTTCAGAAAAATACGCATAACAGCCGCGTCCCTGACCTTTCGATTGATACAGTGCAGCATCTGCATTATCCATCAGGGTTTGTGCGTTGTTGCCGTGTTGCGGATACAGACCGATACCGATACTGGTGCCAATGCGCACATTGTCATTTTGAGTTAATTTAAAGGGTCTGGCCAAGTCGGCAATGATGACTTGGGCAATGCGAGCCGCATCTTCTGATTGACTGATGTTTTCCAGTAATACGACAAATTCATCGCCACCTAAACGCGCCACCATATCCATATCACGCAATTTTGATTTGATACGTTGTGCCACTTGTTGTAATAATTCATCGCCTGCAAGGTGTCCCCAGCTGTCGTTGACATTTTTGAAATGATCCAGATCCATCATCAGTAATGCCAGTTGTTTGCCTTCACGTCGTTCTATATCAATACTGTGTTTTAACTGTTCAAATAACAAGCGGCGGTTGGCAAGTCCGGTGAGCGGGTCATAAAAAGCCAGTTGTTTGATTTGTTCTTCGCTGGCTTTACGCTCAGAAATATCGGTATAGGAGCTGACATAATGGGTCACCTTGTTATTGCGACCTTTAACAGCGGTAATGGTTATCCATGCAGGATAAACTTCATTGTTTTTACGGCGTTCCCAGATTTCACCTGCCCACGAATCGGTTTTTTTAATACTGTGCCAGATTTGATTGTAAAAACTGTCATCATGATAATTTGAACGCAGACTTTGCGGCGACCTGCCGATAATGTCTTCCGCTGCGTAGCCTGTGATGTGAGTAAACGCTTTATTAACGCGCAAAATAACAAAGTCGGTGTTGGTAATCATCATGCCTTCTTGTGATTCAAAGGCTATGGCGGCAATACTCAGTTCGGCTTCTGCCTGCATACGGGTAGTAATATCTTGTACTGTGCCGATAATAATCGGTGCGTTGGAATCGTCAATGGTGTCTATTTCCTGATGCACAAAAATAGGGTCGGCTTCGATGACTTGCAGGCGAAAGTCTGCTTGTTGTTCTGTTTTACCTTGAGAAATTTCAGTAAAGAATGCGGTCACAAAATCGCGGTCTTCGGGGTGAACCAGTTGAAAAAAATAATCCAGCGTGTGTTCAAATTTTTCCAGTTTAACGCCGCACAAATTTGCCAAATGGGCAGAAATTTCAAAGTGATTATTGTGTGTGTTCCACGTCCAATAGCCTAAGCGTGCTATGCGCTGCGCGGCTGTCAGTTGAATTTTGCTGTTTCTCAGTTCGGCAGTATTGCGACTTGCTCTTAAAATAAAATGTAAACGACGAATGATAATAGGGTAATTAAGCGGCTTGATAATGAAATCAGTCGCGCCTGCTTCAAATGCGCGATTGATAGAGACTATATCGCCCAAGCCTGTGGACATAATAATAGGTACGTCGGTCATGCCTGAGATGGCTCGTAATAATACACAGGTTTCAAAGCCATCCAGTTCATCATCCATAATGGCATCCAGCAGCACCACGTCAGGTAATTGTTGTTTCACTTTTTCCAGAGCCTGAAGACCATTGATGGCTTCATCAACAATAAAACCCGCCGCTTGCAGTGCTTCTCGACTGACTAAGCGAAAACTTAATTCATCGTCAACCAGCAAAATGCGTTGTTGATGTAAAAAGGGGGTGTTTTGAATAAGCTGTGTAGAGGGGGGCGTGGTTATTTCTTCACTTAATGCGTTTAAAACGGCGGGTAACTCATTGGTTATTGTGGTTAATAACACGCTAATACCTTGTAATTGATCTGCTTTCGCCAGTGTTTCAATAGCCGCAGTATAACCTGCTATGCTGCGCACCCCTAACATACCGCAAGCCGATTTAAAACTGTGAGCAATTTTGCATAAGGAGCCTGCATCCTGATTCGCCAAGGCACTGCTCATGTTACGGATAGTATTTTCAGTGCTGTCAATAAACAAGGCTATTGTTTTATTCAATACGCTTTCACCTGTTGCTGTCGTTAAAGGGCGTAAATTATCAAGTGCTTCAGCATTTAAAATTGGAGGCGATATTTTCTCTGGTAGTATTTCTGTCGTATTGTGTACGGGTGATAGGGTGTTGTTTTCTTGAGTAAACAGCCATTTTTCCAGTATTTCTTGCAGTTGTCTCTGATTAAAAGGCTTGCTGAGGTAATCATTCATACCTGTACTCAAGCATTGTTCGACGATGCCTTTTTGTACGTCTGCGGTTAAAGCGATAATCGGGATAGGGTTGGTTGTACCCGATTGCTGTTCTAATTGCCGAATAGCGGCGGTACTTTGAAAGCCATCCATATCAGGCATATGACAATCCATTAGAATTAAATCGTAATGGTCTTGCTCAAATGCCCGCACTGCTTCATGTCCGTTATGGGCAACCTGCACCTGACAACCGATGGCGCGCAACATACCCAGACAGACTTCTTGATTAATAGGGTTATCTTCGGCTATCAATATGTTGGCGGTTAAGGTAATGTGTTTTTTTACGGTTGATTGCGACATGGTATTTTGCTGACTTTGTTCGATGTGTAATAATTTCAGTAAACAATTTAACAGCTGTTTCTGTAGGATGGGTTTGTTTAAAAAATAATCAATTCCGTAGATATAATTTTTTTCAGTTTTTAACATCATGCTGTCCGAGCTTAACAGCACGATGGATAACGGAGAAATCAGCGGCTCTGCTTTAATCGCCAGTGCCAGTTCCGGTCCTTCCATGCGCGGCATGTGCCAATCTAACAGCACAATTTGATAAGGATTATTCTGTCGCGAGGCATCGAGCAATTCACTTAATGCCTGTTCGCCATTGTCCACGCACTGACAGCGCACTCCCCAGTAAGATAATTGCCCGCAAAGCACTCCCCGATGAGTCGCATTGTCATCAACGACAAGTACGGCTGAATCTTGTACTCTGTGATAGTCTAATGTTTCTTGTATCGTTTGTGGATTTTTATCTAAAGTGAGGCAAAAATGGAAACAAGAACCTTTGCCGATTGTACTGCTCAAGTTCAGCTGTCCGCCCATCATTTCTACCAATTGTTTAGAAATGGTCAATCCTAAACCCGTGCCGCCGAAACGACGTGTGGTGGTGTTGTCTACCTGAGTAAAGCTGTCAAAAATAAATTGTTGTTGTGCATCGGCAATACCAGAGCCGGTATCTATGATTTCAAACAATAATTTTTGCTGATGATCAATGCTGTCCAACAGTGTGACTTTTAGCTGCACTTCACCCTGTTCGGTAAATTTAATCGCATTACTTAATAAATTAATTAATATTTGCCGTAATCTTTCCCCGTCACTGCGTACGATGCCGTTTAATTCATTGGGTAAGTCTAAAATTAATTCCAGTCCTTTATTGTGGGCTTGAATGGAGAGCATTTCCGCCGTTTCTTCCAGTAGATAACGCAAATCAACATCTTTATAAACCAGCTGAAATTTACCTGCCTCAATTTTAGAAAAATCCAAAATATTATTAATAATACCCAGTAATGTTTCCGCAGAACGAAATACGGTTTCTGCTAAACGTATTTGAGATTTCTCGAGTTTAGTATTCAGTAATAATTCGGTCATCCCGAGTACGCCATTCATCGGGGTACGAATTTCATGACTCATGGTGGCAAGAAATTCTGATTTTGCTTTACTGGCGGCTTCCGCGCCTTCTTTGGCGATAATCGCGTCTTGAATAGCGGTTTCAAGGCGTTGGTTTTTTTCAGATAATTCTTTGGTACGGCTAACCACCTGTTGTTCTAAATGCGTTCTATATTCACCCAGCTGCTGATCGCGTTGCTGAATTTCGGTCAGCATAGTGTTATAAACCGTCGCCATTTCGCCAAATTCATCGGCGTTGATGCGGGTGATGTGGTGGGTAAAATTTTTCTCATGCGTCACCGTTTTCATCGCCTGCATGAGTTCTAATAGTGGCGCGAGAAAAACCTGCTGTAATTTGGTGGAAACAATAAGTATGGATAGCCCTGTAAAAACAACAATCAGACCAATGATTAAATAAAACCGATTGAGCAAAGTCTGCAAGCCGCTTTGGTCATCGGCTAAATGCAAAATACCTTGCAGTTCATTGTCCAATAAAATAGGTCTGAATAAATGCAGCACATTGTGTGTATCATAAATAATGGTTTGTTGATACAGCGGTGATGGCGTATTTTCAGCAGAGGTGGTGAATAATAGGCGCATTAATTGTGTGTACAGGGATTGAATCTGATTTTGTGCTTGCGGGTGGTTTTTAGACACCGTAATCAGTGTTTTAATGGTCTCGCTATCCCAGCTCATCGGTGATTTTTTCGATGATTGGTAAGCGGCAAACACATTACCCGTATTGTCGTACAAATGGGCAGCAATCAAGCTGGGCTGACTGCTCATGCCATTCAGCATTTCCTGACCTGTTTGAGTATCATGAAACGTTAATGAGGCTGAGCCATTCCACGCAATAATATCCGAGATTAAGACCAGTTGTTTTTCGGTTTCGCTTTTTTTGGTGAAGTATTCATTAATCACCACCGCCGCAGTTGCCAGCAGCAAAGCCAGCATGGCGGTTAACATCATGATTGAGATAAGTTTGATTCTTATCGGTGCGTTATTAAACCATTTCATAGTGATACTTTTAATTGCCGATAATTTTGGCGAGTTTTAATAATCGGGCGCTGATATTCAAATTGGATTCTCGCATGACAGGGATATTGACGTTCAGGGTGATTTTGCCATTGATATTTTCCAGCCCGACCATGCCGCCTTGGACTGCAAAATCGTTGCTTTCGCCGATAGTCAGTATTGGATGGTTTTTTACTTCGACAAAGATTTGCAACAATACATTTTGTTTTAAATCACTGACATAAAGAACGTGACATTGTTCAAAATTACGCAGGCGTGATAAGTTGACAACCTGTAACGTTTTATTACCGACAGGTTTATGGTCAATACTGGCAAAGGATTGCTGTATTACGTTATCACCTATGACACAAAAATCAATAAAATCGCCCGTTTGCGAATCGGGCGGCCAAGTGGTGAAGCGTACAATATTGAGTGCCAAGGCTGCCAATACCGTTTGCTCTTCCAGCGTTTGTGCGGGTATCGGTGAGCGGGTATTGAGTAATAATCCCAGTCCCAGTAACAGTGACAGGAAGTTTTTGACCTGTTTGTTCATCGGTCAATAAGTCCAGCTTATTTTTCCGTACAGTCCTCGGTCAATTGCAGTCGGGAAGGTTTGGTTTTCGTTTACATATTCCAGATGTTGTTGTGCCAGTAGGTTTTGACCGACCAGCGATAGTTCAATACCGTGATAAGGTCGATACGCCGCCCGCAAATCAAGAGTGACATAGGGTTTTATGATAGTGGTAGACAGTGAGCCTATCGCATCATTGCTGTCCACATAACGAAACCAAAAGTCCAGATCAACGTCTTTGTGAGGCGACAACGCGCCGCGTACTGATACCCGTTGCTGGGGGCTGATAGCTGTTTGCGGACTGCTGCCAGCGACGTTATCAAATTCGGTATGCAGCCAACTGTAATTCATATCCCAACGCCACCAGTCGAGCATTTGCCATACGGTAGCAATTTCAATACCGTAGGTTCTACCTTGCAACTTATTGGTGAAAATAAAGGGCTGAGTCAAGCCTGTACGGCTAAAAAAAGGATTTTGTTGAACGGAGAATCGTAAGTCATGGTAATCATTATAAAACCCTGTGACATCCAAAGAAGCCGATTTGGAAAAGGTGGTTCTATAACCCGCTTCATAACTGATGACTTGTTCAGATTTAAAGTCAGGATTACCTTGAGAAGTTATTGCAATAGGAAAACGGCTAGTAGGAATGACATTGGTCAGTGCGGTAAGGTCTTGTTCTGCGCGTGACGGTGTACGAACCGCTCTGGAAACACCTGCCCAGAGCCGATGCTGATTATGCGGTGCCCACATGATTCTGGCAGTGGGTTGTCCCTCAAAGCCGCTGTAATCGTTGTGTTCAAATTTAGAACCCACCGTCAGCCACAGTTTATTGTCTATCAGTGTCAGCTCATCTTGAATAAAGCCGCTGAACACTTGGTCATTCACCTTGGATGGACTCAAATTATAGGGCGTTGTGCCATTTTGTATCGGTTGTCCTTGAATACGGTCATGACCAAAACGATAGTCCAGACCCCAAACAATCTCATGCTTGTCCAATAGGGTGAAACGATGCTGAAAATCTAAATCCAGCGTATCGCGTTTTTCAAAGTAAGATGCTTCGTTACGGGTGTAGGTATCATAATAAAATTGCAATGAATAATCTGAGGTGGGCGAAAAAGTATGCTGCAATTTACCGAGCAGATTACCGCCATGCGCGTAATTACGGTCGTTTTCAGTGAATGTATAAGGCGGTGCAAGTTGTGGAAAAGAAGACAGTTGATTGAGAGTGGATTGATAAATATCCCCTTGCACATTCAGTGTATCCTGAGATGTTATATGGGAATCGACACGAAAACCGCCTTGTATTTTGTCCCAGTTATCACCTGCTTTGCTGCCTGACAGCAAGGTGTTCTGCCCGCGAACATTGCCTTTAATGTATGCTCTGGCGGTGGTATCTTCACCGAATTTTGTGCCATAGCGAAATGAACCAATGCCTTGTTCCTCAGTGCCGCCGCCTGCATTCAGGGAAATGCCTTGTGTCTGGGAGGAATGTTTGGTGATGATATTAATCACGCCATTCACCGCATTTGCACCCCATAATGTCGCTCCCGGCCCGCGAATAACTTCGATGCGGTCGATGTCTTCCATCATGACATCTTGATTTTCCCAGTACACCCCCGCGAAAGAGCGAGTATAGGCACTGCGACCATCAATTAAAACCAGTAATTTATTGGCGCGGCGACCGTTAAAGCCGCGAGAAGTAACCGCCCATTTATTGGCATCAATTTTAGCGACATCCAATCCGGGTGACAGCCGCAGGGCATCGGGAATGTTGGTAGCACCGGAGCGTTTGATGTCTTCATTGCTGATAACAAATACCGCTGCTGCGGCATCATTGAGCGATTGTGCTTTTTTGGCGACCGACGTGACCTCAACATTGAGCAGGTCTTCTACACTTAAATCGGTTGCATCAATCGGTTTGTCGGCACTCATTGCGGCAGGACTTGCACATAATGCACTGAGCAATAAGTAATAATAAATAGTGTCTTTTTTAGTCATCATCTTAAATACTGATAGTGCGAGGCTTCGGTTAGTTTGCTTCAATTTGAAAAATTGAATGTTATTTTATTATTTTTGCGGTACTTGATGTAATGCCTGTGATAGTTGTTGGCTTAATTCGCTGAGTAACTTATTTAATGCCAACACGGCACTGTCATAACTGCCATCATGCAACGGCTGTTGGCTGTTGGTTTTTCCATCACTAATAATAGTATGGTTTTTTTCACTCATAATTGCCCAGTTTGCTTCAAGCGTTGCCGATTTACCTAATCGGCTATCGAAGCGGCTGATGTCAATAATAACACGATAATCCATCTCGCCATACACGCTCCACGGATAGGTTCTCACGATGGCATTGCTGTGTTGGGCGGCGATATTTTTGCTTAATACGCTCAGCACATTGTCTTGCAGCGGCGTTGCCCATTGGTGAAATTCCGCCAGTTGTATGGCGTTGTTGTCACCGCGCGTCACAATTTGCTTGCGATCCACCAACGCGGGTAAGGATAACGGTCCGATGCCGATCAGCATTTTTTTTGCTGTTGTCATACTGGTGACAGGCGGCGTACTTACCGCTTCCAGTTGATAGAAATGAGTGGCAGGCGTTGCACAACCTGTCAGCAGACTGCCAAGCACCAGCGCGATACACCCGTTTAAGTATTTATTACACATAATCACTACTCCTTTTCTTTGCCGCGAATGAGAGAATCAGGGTGTTGTTCCAGATAATCGGTCAGTTGTTTAACAGAGCTTGAAGTCTGAGTCAGTCCTTGCAGCAACTGGTGCAATTCATACTGCGTGGTTGAACCGGGTTCTAAGGTGCTTAATGCCTGATGTGCGGAATTCAGGGTTTTATCCGCAGTTTGCATGGCTTTGTCTGCATTGCCCAGTGTGCCTTTAATAGAAATTAAGGCTTTGTCCGCTTCTTTAGCGGTGACCTGTAAGGATTTCAAGGTTTTGTTCGCTTCTGTTACGGTTTCATCTAACGGCAGTTTGGAGACTTTATCCATGATTGCCTGAGCAGAATGGGTAATTTGATCCAGAGTGTTGGGCGTGGTCGGAAATTCAGGATAGCCCGTGTCATTCTGATGAGTAACGATTTTGCTTTTTGGAAATAAATCCAAGGCAACAAACAACTGCCCTGTGAGCAGGTTGCCTGTTTGTAACTGGGCGCGCAAGCCTTCATTAATCAGTCGCGTTATATTATCTTTAACGGTCAATTCGCCTTGTTTGTTGATGACTCTAATGCGGTCAGGTTCTACTTCAACGATAACTGGAATGCGTATATCGACGGTTTTTGCGTCTATTTCCAGATTAATATCGGTGACTTTACCAATCGGAATGCCGCGTAATAACACGGGTGCATCCACTGCCAAGCCGCGTACTGAACCACTGAAATACATCACGACTTTTTCGGTTTTGTGATAAACCACCTGAGTGGATTCATCATAATCATCAAATAATCGAAAAACGGTGTTTTCAGCAACAATATCTTCCGGTTTGTCATTGGTGGAGGTACGAAACGCAATACCACCGCTCAATAACGCGACTAAAGGCCCGGTTCTGACTTTAAAGCCATCTGCACCTGCTGATAAATCAATGCCGCTGTCTATCCAGAAGCGGGTATCTTTGCGAATAAATTGATCGTAAGGGGCTTTAATAAAAATATTTAATTTAATATGTTCGGCATTGTCGGTTAATTCATAATTGAGTACCTTACCGACGATGATGCCATGAAAACTGATGGGCGTACCCGAACTCATCGAACCGATATTGGGCGTTTCCAGTATGAACTGTTTGCCCAGTTCATTGGTGGCTAATACAGGCGGTATGGCGAGTCCTGTAAAGTGATGTTCGTGCTTGCCTTGTTCGGGCTTAATGGCGATGTAAGCTCCCGACAATAGTGTGCCTAAACCCGATACGCCGCCTAAACCGATTTGTGGTTTCACCACCCAAAACTGGGTGTTATTGGTTAAGTAGCCATCCGTGTCTTTGTTCATTTGCGCGGTGACGGCAATGGTTTTTAAATCCTCGTTAATAGAAATAGCGGTGACTTTGCCGATTTCTACATCCAGATATTTAATCTTGGTTTTATCGACTTCCAGTCCATCCGCACTGGCAAAATTGATGGTAATGACAGGGCCTTTGTCGGACACCGATTTGTAAATCAGCCAGCTGCTCACTACTAAAGCACACAACGGCAGTAACCAGATTAACGGTAATTCACGCTTTTTATTGATGGTGACATCGGCGGTATCGTAAGGTGGGTCGATAAAATCATTCATAAGTTTTGTTGGTTATCCCAGAGTAAACGCGGATCGAAATGTTCAGCGGCAAACATCGTCAATATCACCACAGCAGCAAAAGCGGTTGCCGCAGGCCCTGCAATAATTTGAACGCCGCTGAAATTAACTAAATCGACCAGAATGGAAATCATAAAAATATCCAGCATCGACCATCGCCCGACAAAAGCAATGATACGATACATCGTTGTCCAGCGACGCGCATTCACCTGCCAGCGAAAATGCGCACACAGCAGTAGCAGGCTGATACCTATCAGTTTTGACGACGGCACCAGAATACTGGCTACCAATACCAGCATCCCGATAGGAATCATGCCGCTGTCTATTAATTCAACAATGCCGCCTGCAATGGTATTCGGCTCACCCGCACCGAATTGATTGACAATCATAATCGGGAAAATATTAGCGGGAATATACAATAAAAAACTACTGAGCAATAACGCGGTGGTGCGTTGCAAACTGTGCGGATGTCGGGCGTGCAGATGACTGTCACAGCGTGGACAAGAGGACAGTCGCTCGGCTGTTTTTACCAAGTAACCACAATCGTGGCAGCGGATAAAACCTTGGCTTAGGGCATTTGATTTAGCTCGCATTGTTTTTCCTGTTGCGCAATTGGGTGATGCGTTCCCAGAACAACTCTTCATCCAGACCGCTGGTCAGCAGGGTGTTGATGATGATAAGCGCGACAAACGCATACAGACCCCAGCCGAATTTGAGTTGCGCAATCGACATGAGTTTGACGCACGCGACAATAATGCTCAGCATATAGACCTCCAGCATCACCCATTCATCCAGATGGTGCATCCAGCGCATCCAATGCACTAAATAACGATTAGCGCGATTAAAATAAAGATGTCCGCTAATGAGTAACGATAAACTGATATGCAGCAGTGGAAACAAAATGCTGGCTAAAAATACCACGACAGCAACGGCTTCCATGCCATCGTTAAATAACGCAAGTACGCCAGAGAACAGTATTCCCGTGTTGGCATTGCCCATCATGCTTATGCCTACCATAGGCAACAGATTCGCAGGGAAAAATAGAATGAATCCTGCAATGGATAACGCAAAAGTGCGCTCGATACTTTGTTTATGCGGGCGTAACAGCAGTAAGCCACAACGTGGGCAATGGGCTTTTTCGCCCACGTTGGGTAATGCAGGCTTGAGTAATAAATCACACTCAGGGCAGGCATGGTAATCAGGGGAGCTGTTCATTACGTTAGTAACAAGAGACGAGGAATCAGCGGGTTACCACTTGGATTCGCCTGTTTCAGGGTCATACATTTCATGGGTGATTGTATGGCGATTGGCGGTTAATTCTTCAATGCCGGGGGAGTTGCTCATCGCGCGGGCTATCGCCAGTTTCATACCTTCGTAATTGGTACGGTATAAATCTTTACGATCCAGTTCAGGATTTTCCGCGCATTCAGGGGCAATCCACAGCATGGCGATAATACATAAATCATTGGCTTGGTCAGCGGGAATTATGCCCTCAATCACACTGTCCAACACCGCATCAGCCACCGCAGACTGTACAGGACCTGCAAATAAATTGATATAAGCGGTTGATTTCATGGTGACTTTAGGCACAATCAACGTAGCGGGGCGTACTTGCTGGTTACAGGCACGAATGGCAAACATTCGTGTATGCCCTGCGGTTTGCCCCATTAAATTGGCAAACGCATGACCCGCAGGCCCTTTGACACTGCCGATCAGTATTTCGGGCATCGCATCGGTGCCTTGATCGTCGCTTGCAAATACCGTTGCTTCGCCTGTTCTAAACCAAATTGTGTCTGACATGAAAATACCTCAAAAGAATTATAATTATAAGCATTCTATGCTGAATAGGAAGAAACGGGCAACTTAAAAAGCAGGTGATTTGGGTTGTCATACAGGCATCCCGTGAACTGTAAAGCGTGTAATAAACGGTTGCTTAATACTATTAAGTTCAGTGTATTGCATTTATATTAACGTTTAGTTTGTATTTATATAGAGGGTAAAATCATGCGTATTATGACCTTACTGTTATTGCTCGTTAGTGCAGCTTCCGTTCATGCGGAAGTTTATAAATGTTACACAGCATCAAAAAAAGTCAGCTATCAGCCGACACCGTGTACAGGGGGTTCAGAAAAACAGAATGTCATCGAGATAGAAAAACAAAGCCCGCAGCAAATAGAGGAGGCTCAACGTCAACTGAATGCAGTTGAAACGGAGCGAATGCAGCGAGATGAGGCGGCGCAATTACAACACGATAAAGAGCTGGAACAACAGAAACTCGATGCCGCTCAGCGTGAAGCGACAGCGGCAAGGCAGGAGGCAGCTGCGGCAAGACGAGATGCCGAGGCTGCAAGACAGTCTGCGGAACAGGCAAGACAATCCACCCAGTACCCTATGATTATTACTTATCCCAGATATAACAACTATGGCAGATATAACACTGATGGCAATCATCATGAGTATGACTATCGTAATAATCAAAGTCCTGTTGTTACTCCCAACAGCTCACCTTCCTCTGTTCCGAAGTCGATGTCGCCGTATTCGCGTTCTACCAAATAGCACTATACACGCTTGGCTGAATACGATAAAAAAGGGTAAACTGTCTTGTCAATCATTTACATTCTGTAGGATAAGCCATGCGTATGAATCAAACAGTTATTCTTTTATTAGCCGTTATTTTTTCATTGGCGGCACAGGCAGAATCATCATTTTCCCCAGAAACCACCGTTCGTAAGAGCGTAGATGCCGGTGGCAAAGTGGTGTATGGAAAATCAGGCTTCGCCCAAGCACCTGTCAGAAAGCCTAAGCAGGTAGAGGAAATCAAAGTCCCACCCAAAAGCACCGCACCCAAAGTGGAGGTTTACTATGCCAGCTGGGATCCTTATAGCAACAAAGCCATCGTATTTTTCCGCGATAATCATATCGTGGTGAATGCTTACGATATTGATTTGGATGCTGAGGCTGCCGCGCGTAAAAAGACCATAGATCCTAAATTTACAGGAATGCCATTAGTGGTTATTAATGGGGTGATTATTCGCGGTGTGGATGAAAAGAAATATCAGGAAGCGTTAGCACAACCGCCTAAATAAACAGACTGCATTGTGTTGCTTTACCGTTCGGGTAACGCAACACAACACAACATCGGATTAAACCACTCTGTCGTGCGGCTCTTTGCCTGCAAAAAATTCGCCTATATTGGCAAGCACTCGATTACCCATTGCCGTGCGGGTTTCATGACTGGCACTGCCTAAGTGCGGTAACAACGCGACATTATCAATGTTCAAAAATGCAGGATTAAGATGCGGTTCACCCTCATAAACATCCAGACCTGCACCTGCAATCCAGCCTTCTTTTAACGCCTTAATCAATGCGTCACTGTCCACCACATCACCTCTGGCGGTATTGATTAAATGCGCGGTCGGACGCATTAATTTCAAGCGGGTTTCATTGATTAAATGCTTGGTCGCTTCACCACCCGGACAATGTAACGACACAAAGTCAGATTGTGCCAATAAATCTTCAATTGAAGCACAACGAACAGCTTGCAAGTCATCAACAATGTGCTGTTCAGGCGTAGAGCGCGGCACATAAAACAGAATGTTCATGCCGAAACCGTGATGGGCTTTTTTTGCCATTGCCTGCGCAATACGTCCGAAGCCAATCAAGCCCAGCGTTTTACCCGTGACTTTCTGCCCTAATAATTGCGTGGGAGTCCAGCCCGTCCATTGTCCCGCACGCACCATGCGCTCGGCTTCCGATGCACGGCGTGCGGACATTAGCAATAACAGCATGGCAATATCGGCGGTGCAATCGTCTAAAACGTGCGGGGTATTGGTAACGGTCAAGCCCTGTGCTTTGGCGGTTTGAATGTCGATGTTGTTATAACCGACACCAAACTGCCCGATGATTCTGGCGCGTTTATTCGAGACATTCAGCACGTCGGCGGTGATTGGGTCGGTGACGGTGGTTAATACTGCGTCGGCGGTTTGCAGTGCGTGTTTGAGTTCATCGGCACTCAACGGCACATCGGATTCATTCAGTTGTACGTCGTATAGTTCTTTTAATCGCGTCTCGACTTCAACAGGCCAATGGCGCGTCACAATCACTTTAGGTTTATTCATAGCATTCTCCCAACACCAAAAAAAAGGAGTAAAAAATCATGATTTTTTACCCCTCATTAACTCGATACCACTATAAACCTGCGAAGTTTTAAAAACCTTGCAAGTTTGGAATAGATTATTTCGCAGTAGAGCGATAATACTCAATTGCCGCCGCAACACCGCTGCCTGCTTTAATATCAAAGCCGCAATCCAGCAACGCCATTTCTGTACCTGCAATCGCGCCCAGCATGGACACGTCATTCATGTCGCCGACATGACCGATACGGAAGGCTTTACCCATTAATTCAGATAAGCCGCCGCCTAACGAAATATTGTATTTAGCAAATGCAGTGCTGATGACATCACGCGCATCTTTATCTTCAGGCACCATAACCGCTGTCACGGTATCAGAAGCAAAACCTTCCTGAGCGCAGGTTGTTAAACCCCATGCCGCAACCGCACGGCGTGTACCTTCGGCTAAACGGTGATGACGGGCATAGACGTTTTCCAGACCTTCTTCTAACAGCATATCCAAGGCTTTACGCAGACCGTATAAAATCGGTAATGCGGGCGTGTACGGTGTGTAACCTGCGGCGTTGTTGGTGATTTGATCTCTTAAATCTAAAAAGCAACGCGGGTAAGTTGAGGTTTCGACCGCTTTTAAGGCTTTCGCGCTGAATGCTAAAAACGCGCCGCCTGCGGGCATCATGAAGCCTTTTTGTGAACCGCTGATTGCACCGTCCACACCCCATTCATCCATACGAAAATCAATACTGGCAATTGAGCTGACACCATCAACAAACAAAAATGCAGGGTGGTTTGACGCATCCATTGCTTTACGAACACCGGCAATATCAGAGGTTACACCAGTAGCCGTTTCATTGTGCGTGGCTAAGACGGCTTTGATTTCGTGATTGGTGTCTTCTTTTAAACGTGCTTCCAGTTTGTCTAAGGGAATGCCTTTGCCCCATGTTTCCTGATGAATTTCCACATCAAAACCCAAGCGTTTGCCCATTTCTGCCCATAAATGGCTGAATTGACCAAAACGGTAAATCAACACTTTATCACCAGGATTTAACACGTTGGTTAAGGCGACTTCCCAGCCCGCTGTGCCTGTCGCAGGAAAAATAAACGCTTGTCCCGTTTCAGTTCTAAAGATTTTTTTCAAATCCTGTAATAACGGAGTCAATAATTTAGGGAATACGGGCGAACGATGATCTTCCATAGGAATGTGCATCGCATTTAAAATTTCATTCGGTACGTTAGTAGGTCCTGGAATATAAAGGTGGTTACGACCAGCCATAGTAGTGTCTCTTAAGTAATGGTGAAAAAGCCCACAATAATGACATAGCGGTTAATAATCAGCAAGTTGGTTTTATTTATCCGGAATTTGGGTTCTAAACCAGTCATTTCTTTATAGTAATCCATACCAACGCTTATTCTAATGTTCAGATTTGACCCGTCACCGAAAAAAGCGCGGCATGATGTGCTTTTAAGTACATTTATACAGCCCCGTCCTAAGAATAATGCCGCTTGCGAAGCTCAAACCATTATTTTGATATACAATACCTGCGAACCATTCTATTCCCCTTAGCCTTATGTATTTTTGAGACTCACATCATGAATTCTGACGTGTTTTTGTCTGTACCTGATTTATTAAAAAAAGTGCCTTGCATTAAATATCTCAGCGTTTTATTGATCTCGTGTTTTTCGTCTGTAACATTGGCGGCAGAAGAGCCTGTAAAAGTCTTGAATTTAACCGAACATGGAGTGGGTTATGCGGCTTTGGTTATTTTTTCGATTGCGTATCTATTGGCAATGATTGAAGAGGTCACGGAATTAAAAAAATCTAAACCAATGGTGTTTGCCGCCAGTATTATCTGGATATTGATTGCCGCCGTTTATATTAATAATGGTATGAGCGAACAGGCGGGCAGTGTGTTTCGTTCTTCATTGGAAGCGTATGCTGAACTGTTTTTGTTCATCATGGTGTCGATGACGTATTTAAACGCTATGGAAGACCGAGGTGTGTTTGAAAACTTGCGTGTCTGGTTGCTCAGTAAGAATTTCAGTTATCGCAAATTGTTTTGGATTACGGGGTTTCAAGCGTTTTTCATTTCCTCAGCGTGTAATAACTTAACCACCGCGTTGTTAATGGGGTCAGTGATTATTGCAATGGGAAAAAATAATCCAAAATTTGTGACGTTGTCCTGTATTAACGTGGTGGTTGCGTCAAATGCAGGCGGTTCGTTCAGTCCTTTTGGTGATATTACAACGTTACTGGTTTGGCAAAAAGGTGTTGTCCCGTTTGGCGATTTTTTTGTCTTACTGCTGCCCGCTATTGTTAATTTTGTGATACCTGCCGCCATCATGAACTTCTTTATTTCTAAAGAAAGCCCTGAAGCGGTCATGGAAGCACAAGAGATGAAGCGCGGCGGCTGGGTTATCATCGGTTTATTTGCGTTAACAATTATTACCTCCGCCTGTTTTGAAAACTTCCTGAAACTACCTCCCGCAGCAGGCATGATGCTGGGTTTAACGTACCTGTCTTTTTTTAGTTATTACTTACAAAAAACCACCTCACCCACACAGATTTTTGCACCCGTGAAAGTGGATTACTTTGCACCGATGAAATACATGGGTAATCCAAAAGCAGCGTTGGAGCAGCAGAATAAAGAAATAGACCAATCATTTGATGTGTTTCACAAAGTAGCCAATTTGGAATGGGATACGTTACTGTTTTTTTACGGTGTCATGGTGTGTGTGGGCGGGTTGAGCTTTATCGGTTATTTAGAGCTGACTTCCCATTATTTATACGGTCCCACTGTTGATCCGACCATTGCCAATATTGCCGTTGGTATTGCCTCTGCCTTTGTGGATAACGGCACCATCATGTTGGCGGTTTTAACTATGATGCCGGATATTTCTCAAGGTCAGTGGTTATTGGTCACTTTAACCGCGGGTGTTGGCGGCAGTTTGTTAGCCGTCGGTTCAGCAGCAGGTGTCGGTTTAATGGGACAGGCAAAAGGCGTTTATACCTTTACCAGTCATTTAAAATGGACTCCTGTGATTGCACTAGGGTATTTCGGCAGTATCGGTGTTCATTTTCTTATTAATAGTCGTTTTTTTTAGCACTAGACCTGCACCTGGTCACTATTACCGATTTTTAACTTTTTATGGAGATACCGGTGACGGCGATCACACCTTTTTCACCTGTTGGCATCATCGTCTTAAGCGTGTTTATTATCGGCTTGTTGATGATTATTTTTGAAGTCCAGTTAGCAATGGACAAATTCAAGCCTGCATTGATGATGATGACAACGGTTGCCATTATCGGCATTTATTATTGGTTCAGTAGTGATGATCCCGAACGTTTCAAGCCGTTAATGGCGATGCAGGCGGCAACTAAAGAATCGTTATTCGGCTTAATCGCTTTTATGGCATTCATGTGGATGATCGTTGAAATTCTCAATGAGCGCAATGTATTCAACGCAATGAACCAAGCCTTAATCAATAGGGGATTAGGCGGTCGAGGTTTATTTTGGGTCATGGGTGCATTGAGTGCGATGTTAAGCCCTTTTATCAGCAGTTTAACCACGACCATGATATTCGGTAAGGCAATCAGTAATGTGTCAGCTGATTCACGTTATCGGCATTTGGTCTTATGTAATACCATCATTTCCTCCAATAGCGGTGTTTGGTTTATTGGTACATCAACCAGTTTGATGGTGATACTGGCGCATAAAGTCACCATGACCGACTTACTGATGTTATTTCCTGCGGCGATTTTTGGCTGGCTACTAAGCGCATTGATATTGGATCGGTTTTATTTGAAAAAGCTTAATCTTGATACCGTGCTAAAAACCAGTACCGCGCAAGAAAACTTAAAAGCAGGCGGATTGGGGCTGACCTTGGTGTGTGCATTTGCCATTATCGGCGCGGTGATATTAAACATGGTACTTCATGTTGATATTGAGTTTGCTTTAGGCAGCGGCTTGGGTTTGGTGGTGATGACTATTTGGTTATTAAAGACTCGATGGTTCAACATTGACATCGACCTCGATGTGCAATTACAAAAAGTAGAATGGTCAACTTTAATGTATTACATCGGTATTATCACAGGTATGGCGGCATTGAATCATGTTGGCTGGCTGTCTTATGTGCGTGAGTTATATGGAGTATTGCAACCTACTTGGGTCAATTTTATTTTAGGTCTGGTTTCCAGTTGTATTGATAACAACTTACTGGAAGCCGCTGCCATTATGGCAAACCCCGCATTAGATATTAACCAATGGATGCTGAATGCGTTGATGGTCGGTATTGGTGGTAGTTTAACGGTGGTTGGATCATCCGCAGGTGTCATGGCAATGTCGATTGATAAAAGCTATACCTTTGGAGTGCATTTACGTTTTTTACCTGCGATATTGGCTAATTTTCTCGGCTCTTTTGGCTTGTGGTACTTACAATTTGAAGTGCTGCATTGGGTATAACACCTGTTACGCCATCCTGACGTAAGTGTTTCTCTGTTTAAAATCAAGAAACACTTACAACAATTCCCGCTTATTCAATAGATACTATGTCTGCACACTCAAACAACTATTCTAAAAAACAGTTAGCGACTTTGTCACTCAGTGCCATTGGTGTCGTATTCGGCGATATTGGTACCAGTCCGTTATACGCGGTTAAAGAAATTTTCGGCAATCATCTGACCATTGATAAACTTCATGTATTGGGCGTATTGTCATTAATATTCTGGTCATTGACGTTAGTAGTCGCCATTAAATACGCCACCTTTATTATGCGGGCTAATAATAAAGGTGAGGGCGGTATCATGGCACTGATGGCATTGGCTCTGCACAGTTCTAAAGATTATCCCAAACGGCGCAACTTTATCATTGCCATCGGTTTATTCGGTGCGGCGTTATTTTATGGCGATGGCATTATTACCCCTGCTATTTCAGTATTAAGTGCGGTGGAAGGCTTACAGATTATCGCTCCGCGCTTAGATCATTATATTTTACCGATTACTATTGTTGTTCTGAGTGGCTTGTTTATCCTGCAAGCGCGCGGTACGGGCAAAGTCGGCATTTTGTTTGCTCCGATTATGTGTATCTGGTTTTTAACCTTAGGCAGCTTGGGTGTTGTTAATATCATTAAAAACCCCGAAGTATTGATGGCAGTGAATCCCTATTACGCCGTGCATATACTGACTGAATTAGGCTGGGGCGGTCTGTTGATTATGGGGTCTGTCGTACTGGCAATCACAGGCGCGGAAGCCTTGTATGCAGACATGGGGCATTTTGGTTTGAAACCGATTCGATTTGCGTGGTTCGGCTTTGTGTTTCCGATGTTATTGCTCTGCTATTTTGGGCAAGGCGCGTTACTGCTCGAACACCCTGAGGCAGTCAAAAATCCGTTTTACCTGCTCGCGCCCAAATGGGCAATGTATCCATTATTAGTATTAGCCACACTTGCCTCGGTAATTGCTTCACAAGCGGTGATTTCGGGCGCGTTTTCCGTGACTCGCCAAGCGATACAACTGGGTTATTGTCCGCGTATGAAAATCGCCCATACCTCAGGTCAGGAAATCGGACAGGTGTATTTACCGACCGTTAATTGGTTATTAATGACCTGTGTATTTATCGTGGTGCTGAGTTTTCAATCCTCCTCCGCACTGGCTTCCGCTTATGGTATCGCGGTGACGGGTACGATGATTATTGATACCGTGCTGGCGTTTATTGTGATTCAGGGCTTATGGCAATGGAAAAAATCCACCAGCTTTTTATTCTTATCCACGTTTTTGATTATTGATTTTTTGTTTCTATTTGCCAACAGCTTAAAAATTCCTACAGGCGGCTGGTTGCCTTTAGTCATAGGTACGGTGTTATTTTTAATCATGACCACATGGATGCAAGGACGCGCTTTATTGGCGAATTACATGGATGATCATCGGATGTTATTTGAGGACTTAGAAGAAAAAATAGCCACTCATGAAGCAGTATTTACCAAAGGGACGGCGATTTATTTAGCAAAAACCCTGCACGGCGTACCGCAAGTGTTTTTGCATAATTTTGAGCATAATCACGTTCTGCATGAACAAATTATCGTATTAACCATCGTCACTAAAGATGAACCGTATATCGACTATGAACACCGCGTTAAAATTCGCCAGTTTGGAGCTAACCATAACTTTTACCGCGTGAAATTTTATTACGGTTTCCAGCAAAGCCCGGACGTAAGACAAGATTTAGAATTGTGCGCTAAAGGCGGAATCAAACTCGATTTTAACAAAACCTCGTTTTTTATCGGCAGTGAGCAAATCACTTTCAAAGAAAGAAACCCGTTACCCCGATGGCGTAAGGCGTTGTTTTTATTCTTATTCCACAACGCCGCCAGTGCGATAGATTTTTTCAAAATTCCGTTTGATCGCGTGATTGAATTGGGGATTCGGATTAGTTTGTAAGGCGTTGTCCACGAAAAACACGAAAATTTATCACTCATACCATGACAATGACGACAATCAGTTCAGAGTCTCTGCCATTTTCGCGTCTCGACACCGCTTTTGCACGATTTTTGGCAGATCGCGCGACCTTGAATGACGCACAAAAAAAGGCATTTAAAGACATTGTGTTATTGCTGTCCTATCAGCACAACCAAGGGCATAGTTGCATGGTATTGGATGAAGATAAACAGGCGTTGGTATTGGCATCGGGCTTGGCAGTGTCCGCTGCGGATGCACATACCGAGCCGCTGCCCTTGGTGCTGGAAAATAACCGTTTATATTTACAGCGGTATTGGGATTATGAACACCGTTTGGCAAGCGCAACACGAGCCATCGCCAATCATCCGCACCGTGTTGAAAATCTGGATGGCTTGCTGGATAGGTATTTTACACCGACAGGGGACAAAGATTGGCAACGTGAAGCCGCGCGTATCGCCGTTCAGCACAGTTTCAGCATTATCACAGGCGGGCCGGGAACCGGCAAAACGACAACAGTAGTTAACATTCTTGCGGTATTGCAGGAATCAGCCCAAGAACCGCTATTGATAGCACTTGCCGCACCGACAGGTAAAGCCGCGATGCGTTTGCAGGAATCTATCGGCTCTAATAAAAAAGCCCTGCCCTGTTCGGAAATAATCAAAAGCCAGATTCCCGAAACCGTCACGACCTTGCATCGGTTATTAGGTGCGAAACTTGATTCGCCTTATTTTAAACATGATGTGAATCACCCGCTCATTCATGATTTAGTGGTGGTGGATGAAGCATCAATGGTGGATTTGGCGTTAATGAGTAAATTAATGGATGCCTTAAAACCGAACGCCCGATTAATTTTATTGGGTGATAAAGATCAACTGGCATCAGTGGAATCAGGCGCGGTGTTAGCCGATTTAACCGAAGCCCTGCCCGCACATACCGTGGAATTAAAAACCGCACACCGTTTTGATGGCAACATCAAACAACTGGCAGATGCAGTCAATGCGCAAAACGGCGCAGCGGCGTGGCAGTGTCTTACGTCAGGTAACGAACAGACGCAGTTATTACAAGATGATGTCATTGCTTATATTGCCGCGCAGCAAACCGCGTATCTGAAATTAATTCAACAGGGCGCGGATTTTTCTGACATCTATCAGGCATTTAATCGTTTTCAGGTACTGTGTTCCAACAAAGAAGGTAAAAACAGTGTTGCCGATATTAACAGCCGCGTCGAACACAAACTGGCACAAAACGGGCGCATTCACATAACGGGCTTATGGTATAGCGGTCGCCCTGTGCTGGTGACGCAAAATAATCCCGCACTGCATTTATATAATGGCGATATTGGGCTATGTTTACCTGATAAAAACCAAGGCGGTAAATTAATGGTGTTTTTTCAACGCCCCGACGGCAGTGTAAAAAGTTACTTGCCGAGCCGTATTGCGCAATGTGACACCGTGTTTGCGATGACCATACATAAAAGCCAAGGTTCTGAGTTTGAAGAGGTGTTAATTGTATTACCTGATATGATTAATCCTGTGTTGACTAAAGAATTGCTTTATACGGCGATTACGCGTGCCAAAAAAACCGTCAGGCTGGTCGCTAATGAAACGGTTTTTATGACCGCTATTCAACAAAAAGTCGCTCGTGTAACGGGTTTGGTTGATAAATTTTGACGCACACATAGAGAAGATTATTCACTGCCTATTCATGTTTTTAGCAAAAACAACAAATTCTGACATGGCAAATTAATCTCGGTAAAATGTATTTATTATTACTACAAAATACTTGCAAAGTGTATTTTCGCCCTTCCAAACCGCATGATAAAAGCTAAACATCACGTTTTACCTTTTTTGTTGAGTGTAATGACCTTTGTTACTGACGTTGCAATAGCGGACAACAAGCTATCTGCTTGGTCTCTCAAAGGATTCGGCACATTGGCAGCCACAGGAACGGATTCTAATAAAATAGGCTTTTATCGTGATAAATCACAAACTCAGGATGCCGATAGCGGCTGGGGAATAACCAATGATTCTCAACTTGGCGCACAAGTGGACTGGAAAGCCAATGAATCATTACAAGCAACTGTGCAATGGATAGCCAGAGATCACGCAGGTAATTTTTTCGAGCAGAATCTGGACTGGGCGTTTTTACGCTGGAGCGTTCAGGATGATGTAGATATACGCCTCGGTCGCTTGGGTGTCGGTGTATTTTCGTTGTCCGACTACCGCAACATCAGCTATGCCTATCCGTGGATACGTCCACCGCATGAATTTTACAGTACCATCCCTTATTATCATATTGACGGTGCGGACATCACCAAGAAGTTTTCCATAGATGACGGTTATTTATCCGTCAAACTTTACGGCGGCTATTCTTATAATCAGTTACCCACACAAACTTCTGGTATTCATAATCAACAATCCCCTGCAACGGGTGCCAATATCAGTTATGAAAAAGGCGCGTGGCAGGCGCGGTTGGGCTACACTTATGCGACCATCACCTCCAATCCGCCTATTCAAGATTTATTAACCCCTATCAATAGTCCTTTATTCACACAGTATTGGCCTGATATAAAGCAGCTGATACCTGCAATGACGATGAGAGGCAAGGAATACCATTTCGGCAGTATCGGTGTTGCTTACGATGACGGCATCTGGCTATCACAGATGGAGGCGGCGTACATCGCCTCAAACACCTTATGGTCTCCGCCACGCAGCAGTGCCTACCTCAGTATCGGCAGACGCATTTCTACAGTGACGCTTTATTCACTGTTCGGCATTGCCAAAACCTTCCAAAATGATGTCAATGTGCCGAATCCTCTAGTTCCAAACCCTGCTTTACTTGCCTATCAACAGCAGTTCAGTCGTATATTAAATAACAACGGTATCAATGAACAATCCGTTTCACTGGGAGCGCGGTGGGATTTTTATAACAATATGTCATTAAAAGCACAATGGAGTCATTATTGGCTGGGCGATCATAACGGCTCTCGGCAATGGCAGCAATCGGTGGATAATACAACACCTAACGCTGTTAATGTCATGTCTACGGGTATTGATTTTGTATTTTAATACAATGAAAATTTTTACTGCACTGTTGCTGTTTTTTTTTACTGCGGGAAAGTCACACGCCGATATAGTGGTCATCGGCAACTTAAAAAATAACCTGCAATCGCTTAATTCTGTTCAAGTAGAAGATATTTTTATGGGACGCACCCGTTCACTGCCCAATGGACATTTCGCACTGCCTGTGTGCCAATCAACCTTACGCCCTGTATTTTATCAAAAACTCACCACAAAACCCATTGAGCAAATCAATGCGTATTGGGCAATGCTGGCATTTAGAGGGCAAATTTCACCGCCTATGGAATTTCCTGACGATAACAGTGTATTATCCATCGTCAATGAAAACAGAGATGCCATTGGCTATATCGACAGCAGAAATGTAAATAACAGTGTGCGTGTTTTATTGAGATTAAATTAACTTATGAACTTATTCAATGGTAAAAACCTGCATCACAAACTGCTTGGTTATATCTTTTTAGCCACCTTTGTTTTTACCAGCATTGCGACGTTTATTTCTTTTCATATCGAAATGAATCACGCGAACCAGAAAGCGCAAGTCATGATTGACCAACTGATAGACACCATTGAACCCACAGCGGCAATAGCGGTGTATTCAAATAACGTGCAGATTGCTGAAGATGTACTGAACGGTCTACTGCGTAACAACGTCGTGCATAAAGCCATCATTACCAGCGATCAGGGTTTATCCCTTGAAAAAACCAAAGGCACTCAGACCGACCATCAACAGGAAATTATTCGCGAGCTGTTTTCGCCGTTCGGCACGAGAAAATCCATCGGACAAGTCAGTGTCACCTCCAATGCCGCATTCATTCTTAGTGAAGCACAAGATGCCGCACAGACCAACGCCATACAATTTTTTATCCTCGTCGGCTTAACCCTGTTGTTTATGTTACTGCTGGTGCATTCGCTATTTTCCAAACCATTAATACGCATTTCCAATACCTTACGCAATATTCTTGCAGGTGAACAGGAAAGCATCGAACCACTGGAAGACAATAAAAATGATGAATTAGGCGGCTTAGTCATCAATATCAACAAAATATTAGCCCTGCTGACCACCAAACTGTCCACACAACAAGTGCTGCGCAAACGAGTGGAATTTGCCGAGAAAAAACTGCGCAATATTTTTGAATCAACCAGTGCAGGCTTATTCTTACTGGATAAAGACGGCAAAATTTTAACCTGTACGCCCACACTGCTTAAAATACTGAGCTACGAAGATAATCATTTGATAGCGATTAACGGACAAGATTTTGCCTCGCTGTTTTTTAAAGAACCCATGCAGTTTCAGCAAATGATGCAAAACGCGCTGGAGATGGAACAGCTGGAAGCACAAGATTTAATGCTGCACAACGATACCAAAGAACACCCGTTATGGGTGCATTGTCTGGTGTCTAAAATTATCGATGCGTTTGGTGTCACCCGTTTTGAAGGGGTTGTGTTCGATATAAGCAATCGTGTTGCCAGCGAAAAAGCCATGCACTACGAAGCTAATCATGATAGCTTGACAGGTCTGTTGCGTCGCAATGCCGCTGAACTGCAATTAAGAAAGCACCTGTCCTCGGCAAAAAGTGCCTCTACTATCGTATTACTGCTGGATTTGGACGGTTTTAAAGCCGCCAATGACACTTACGGGCATGATGTAGGCGACATCGTACTGATACAATCCGCACGACGACTGGAATCCTGTGTCCGCCATAATGACATTGTGTGTCGTTTAGGCGGCGATGAATTCCTCATCATTTTATTTAATTGCGACCCCATCAGCACGGGCTTCAGCATTGCCGAAGAAATCATCATCGCCATCAAAAAACCGGTTGCTATCAATAAGAACGTGAGCGTTAACATAGGCGTAAGCATCGGCATTGCCCTGTTTCCAATGCACGGAAACAACGTGGAAACGCTGATAAAATCCGCTGATGAAGCCATGTATGAAGTCAAACGTAAAGGCAAAAACGGCTACGGCATCAAAAACAAAAACGGCATCATCTCCGTAAGCCGCCCTGCTGAACACACATACGGCGTGAGACACTAGATAAGCGTTCAGCTCAATAATTGCGCTGTACCGAGAACTTCGCCAGCAACGTTAATGCCGTTTTATAATCTGAATCAGGTAATACGCCAAGCGCGTCTATGGCTTTTTGTGCTGCATCTTCAGCACGCTGTTCCGTATAAGCAATCGCCTGAGTGCGTTTCACTACCGCATACACCTCATTAAACGCCTCACGCTTACCGTTTCTAATCGCATCAACGATAATCGCCGCTTCCTCTGGCGTGCCGTTTTGAATCGCATAAATCAATGGCAACGTCGGCTTACCTTCCGCCAAATCATCGCCTAAATTTTTGCCTAATTCTTCTGTCGTTGCCTTATAGTCCAGCGCGTCATCAATCAACTGAAACGCAACACCCAACTGCTGACCATACTCCGCTAAATTCTCCTCTACCTCAGCCGAGGTATCGGCAAGCACTGCGCCTAAACGCGTCGCCGCACTGAATAAAATTGCCGTTTTACGCGCAATCACTTCCAGATATTTTGCCTCAGTGGTTTCAGGATTATTGCAGTTTAATAATTGCAATACCTCACCCTCCGCAATCGCCGTCGTGGTTTTAGACAAAATCTCCATGACCCGCATATTGCCCGTGCGCACCATCATCTCAAACGCGCTGGAATACAAATAATCGCCCACCAGCACACTGGCGGCATTGCCCCACACTGCATTGGCGGATTCCTTACCGCGCCGTAAATCAGATTCATCCACCACATCATCATGCAGTAACGTGGCAGTATGAATAAATTCAATCACCGCCGCGAGAATAAGATGGTTATCATTGACCCCTCCCAATGCCTTGGCAGCCAGTAACAACAGCATAGGACGCAAGCGTTTACCGCCATTGCCGACAATATAATGCCCCATCTGGTTAATGAGAATTACATCAGAACTCAGTTCATTAATAATGAGCTGATCGACCGCTTTAGCCTCGATTGCAGTTAAATTCTTAATTGAATCAAAATCAATCGGCGAAATATTTTGTGATGCCATTAGTGCGAGCTACATAGTTAAGTTGGGGCGAATTTCACGGTAAAAACTGTGAAACACAAATTAATCTTTCCATTATAACGCAATGAAAAGCCAACTGACCAATAAACTACAGTGGTGTCAATTCCTTTCTTGTGTTACTCTAATGAGGTGTGGTCGGTTGGTTTTTATTGACGCGACTTTAGTTTAAAAATATAATTCTCTGTTCACTTTTAACAGATTATGCTTGATGGAGCTTGCGCCGATGTATGCGGTAATTCAAACAGGTGGTAAACAGTACCGTGTGGAAGAAGGTACTTATTTAAAAATAGAAAAACTGGAGCTAGGCACAGGCGACAGCATTGAATTTGATAAAGTGCTGATGATTGAATCAGACGGAAATGTTCAAGTCGGCTTGCCTTTTATCGAAGGCGGTAAAGTGACTGCAACCGTGTTGTCTCAAGGCAGACACAAAAAAGTCAAAATCATAAAATTCAGAAGACGTAAGCACCACATGAAACAAATGGGTCATCGTCAATACTACACAGAAGTCCAGATTACTGGCATTTCTGCATAACGAGGAGTTAAGAAATGGCTCATAAGAAAGCTGGCGGTAGTACGCGCAACGGTCGCGACTCTAATGCCAAACGCTTAGGCGTTAAAAAATTCGGCGGCGAAAGCGTCTTAGCAGGCAACATCATCGTACGTCAACGTGGAACACACTTCCACGCAGGTGACAATGTCGGTATCGGCAAAGATCACACCCTGTTTGCAACCGCAGAAGGCAAAGTGGTATTTAAGGTTCAAGGCCCTAATAACCGCAAATTTGTCAGTATCGTTGCAGCATAAAACTAAGCTGTAGCCTATAAGGCAGCAGCTTAAGTTATCAAAAAGCTCCTCCCCGTGTGGTTGGGGCTTTTTTTGTTTTTATCGGTTAGATTTGAGTAAGTTATGAAATTTGTTGACGAAGTACAGGTGCGCGTTGAAGCGGGTGATGGCGGTAATGGCGCGGTTGGTTTTCGACGTGAAAAATACATCCCGATGGGCGGCCCTGACGGCGGTGATGGCGGCGACGGCGGTTGTGTCTACTTAATCGGCGTGGAAAACATCAACACCCTCGTTGATTTTCGCTACCACACCGTACACAGAGCAGAGCGCGGACAAAACGGCAGTGGTCGCCAATGCACAGGCAGAAAAGGCGAAGATTGCTACGTTTCCGTACCGCTAGGCACGCGAGTATTCGATGCCAACACCGACGAACTGATCGGCGACATCACCAAAACGGGCGAAACCTTATTAGTCGCACAAGGCGGCTTTCATGGCTTAGGCAATACCCGCTTCAAAAGCAGTATCAACCGCGCCCCGCAACACGCCAGCAAAGGCTCAGAAGGCGAACACCGCCTACTCAATTTAGCCTTAACCCTGATTGCCGATGTCGGCTTATTAGGAATGCCCAACGCAGGAAAATCCAGCTTAATTCGTGCCGTTTCCTCCGCCACCCCCAAAGTCGCCGATTACCCGTTCACCACCCTCTACCCCAACTTGGGCGTAGTGCGTGTCGATGACTTACGCAGTTTCGTCATTGCCGACATTCCCGGTGTGATTGAAGGCGCGGCAGAAGGCGCAGGTCTTGGCTTACAATTCCTGAAACATCTGGAGCGCACAGGCTTATTACTGCACGTCCTCGACATCGAACCGTATGAAAGTTCAGAATCGCCCGTTCAAGCCGCGCAAAAAATCAGCCGCGAAATTGAAAAATGGAGCGAAGACCTCGCCAACAAACCGCGCTGGTTAGTATTAAATAAAATCGACCGCGTGCTGGAAGAAGAACTGGAAGCCCATTGCCAAGCCATCATTGACGAACTCAACTGGACAGCCCCCGTGTTTAAAATCTCCGCCATCAATGGCGAAGGCACACGAGAATTAACCTTCGCTATCATGGACTTTTTAGAACAACCACGACAAATAGAAAGTAAAAAACTATCAGAACCTGTTATTTCGTGGGACTAAATCCTGCACTGCTCTAGCGGTGTTTACCGCTGGAGCAATCAACGATATAAAAGACACAACTTATTAAGATTATGTCCACATTAAGCAAAATTACTATTAAAGGTTATAAATCCATTCAGAATTTGGAAAATTTTGAATTGCGTAATCTTAATATTTTATTGGGTGCAAATGGGGCGGGGAAAAGTAATTTTATTTCAGTGTTTAAATTACTATCTGAGCTGTATGTACAACAATTGCAACTGTATATTCAAAAAAATGGTGGTGCAGATGCGTTATTACATTATGGTAGAAAAAAAACTGAAAAAATTACTATGGCGTTTTTTTTTGAAAAAAATGGTTATGAGTTTTCTTTAATTCCGACAGAAGACAATCGAATTATTTTTGAAAAAGAAAAGCTTTTGTTTATTGGTAATTATATCAACCAATATGGAAAAGAAGTATATCCGAACTCGATAGTTATTGCATCTGCACACAACGAAGCTATACTGAAAGAGTCGAAGCATTTTTATTCAACATATATAAAACCTGCGATTGAAAGTTGGCGTGTTTATCATTTTCACGATACTAGCGACACAGCTTTAGTTAAGCAAATTCATTCCACTACTGATAATTTAATTCTTAAAACTGATGCTGCAAACTTAGCGGCATTTTTATTTCGATTAAAAAAGCGATTTCCTGATAATTACAACCAAATTGTAAAAACAATTCAATTAGTCGCACCTTTTTTTGCTGATTTTGTTCATAGAGATAATGAACCAACTATTCAACTGGAATGGTTTGAAAAAGGTAATTTAGATACGCCTTTTAAAGCACACGTTTTATCCGATGGTACATTACGATTTATGTGTTTAGCCACATTGTTATTACAGCCGTTTGAGTTAATGAATGACACCATATTAATTGATGAACCCGAATTAGGTCTGCATCCTTACGCCTTAGCGGTGTTAGCTGATTTAATCAAACGCGCTTCTGAAAAAAAACAATTAATTATTTCTACACAATCGGTTGAATTAATAGAACACTTTTCGGCTAATGATATTATTGTGGTTGATAGAGTGAATGACGCATCGACTTTTAAACGGCTTGATGATGAACAATTAAAAAATTGGTTAGAAGATTACACGCTCGGTGATTTGTGGAAACAAAATATTATCGGTGGGAGACCGTCTCGATGATTCGCGGTTATGTGGTTTGCGAAGGACAAACTGAGGAAACCTTTATTCGTGATGTGATTGCGCCTATTTTAGCTAATCAACAAATCTATTTAACAGCTCGATTAATTCCAACCTCTAAAGGGAATAAAGGCGGAGCATTAACTTATGAAAGAGTTAAACCATTTATTATTAACTCGCTCAAAGAAGGTAATCATATTTTTGTCACCACATTTTTTGATTTGTACGCATTACCTAATACTTTTCCGAATTTCTCAGAAAGCCAAAAGCAAACCGATGTATATAAAAAAGTCACTGCTTTTGAACAGGCTTTCAAAGACGACATTGTTAAAGTAAATCCATCATTTGCATCCCGTTTTTTCCCCTATATTCAGCCTTATGAGTTTGAAGGCTTATTATTTACTGATATTGCCAAACTCACTGACATTGAAACTACTTGGGCAACAGCAACCAATAACTTGCAAGTAATGCGTGATAACGCAGAAACACCTGAACATATTAACGATGGTTTTGATACTAAACCTTCGGCACGATTAGAAAAATGTTTAACTAATCCGAAGTATCGCAAAACATTACACGGCACGTTAGCCATTGAAGCGATTGGGATTGATAAGTTACTCAAAGAATGTCGGCACTTTGCCGACTGGTATAATCAATTACTGGCATTACCACCTGTTCAATCCTAATTGAACCCTTCCACTACCCAACTGACAATAAAAACCGAGAATACAAATCCGTGAGTAGAACAAATTTTCATAGCGTTAAGCGCGTGGTCGTTAAAATTGGCAGTTCCTTATTGACTAAGGGCGGTAAGGGCTTGGATAAAACGGCGATTGCTGAATGGGTTCGGCAAATGTCGGTGTTAAAGCACCAAAACATTGATGTCATTTTGGTCTCTTCGGGTGCTGTTGCCGAAGGCGTTGCTCGTTTGGGCTTGAAATCACGCCCAACGACATTACATGAATTACAGGCGACTGCCGCTGTCGGACAGATGGGTTTGGTGCGGGTATTTGATGATAATTTTCAGCAACATAAGCTTCATGCCGCGCAGGTGTTATTGACGCATGATGATTTGTCGGACAGACAGCGGTATTTGAATGCGCGTAGTACCTTATTAACATTATTGAAATTCGGCGCAGTGCCTGTCATTAATGAGAATGACACGGTGGCGACGGAGGAAATTCGTTTTGGCGATAATGATACCCTCGCCGCGCTGGTTGCCAATCTGGTAGAAGCGGATTTGTTGATTATTTTGACGGATCAAAAAGGCTTGTACACAGGCGATCCCAGCGTGTATCCCGATGCGACGCTTATTTCTGAAATCAGCGTAAACGATGAACGGTTAAACAGTATGGCGGGTGATAGCCGTAGCGGTTTGGGACGCGGTGGTATGTCTACCAAAGTACGCGCGGCTCGCTTGGCGGCGCGTTCGGGTGCGGCAACTATTGTGGTGGCAGGCGTAGCAGAACAGGTGATTACTGAGGTGCTTGCTGGAGCGGATATTGGTACGCATTTCTTGCCTGACGTAGAGCCGTTGGTTGCCAGAAAACGCTGGCTGGCGGGGCAGTTGCAAGTGAAAGGGCAGTTAGTGTTGGATGCAGGTGCAGTGAATGTATTAAAAAATCAGGGTAAAAGTTTGCTTGCCGTTGGTGTTAAATCAGTGTCAGGTTCATTTAATCGCGGCGAACTGGTGTCGTGTTTTGATGAGGCAGGTGTGGAAATAGCGCGTGGTCTGATTAATTATAATCACACTGACAGCCGTTTGATTGCAGGCAAAAGCAGCACCGAATTTGAACACATCCTCGGTTATGCGGATGATTTGGAGTTGATACACCGTGATAATATGGTGGTGGTATAACGTTTTTTCTTGTTCCCATGCGCGGCGTGGGAATGCAGTTGGAGACGCGCTGCGTCTCGCACCGCAGGCGCGGTGCAAAGTCATTCCCACGCGGGGCGTGGCAACAAGTCACTTTAGGCGTTAAAAATTATGTCCAAAAAATATTCCATCTTGCTCCTTCTGATATTGATTGCCGCGTTGATAACGGCAATCATTATTCTCGTTCCCAGTGCTACCGAAAAAGCAGAGCTTTCTCCACCTGCCACGGTCTACAGTCGCAGTGAAGAAACCAGCAGCGTTGAAAAACCCTGCCTGAATGAACATCCCGAATGGCGAGCCGCGCAAGAGATTGAAGGGGTAAACATTGCAGCCTCCAGTTTGTGTGAACCTGATAATCCTTACGATGTCGCGGTAGCCGTCAAAGGCACTAATAACGTGTCGATGATGACCTTGATGCAGACTCATTTTGCGCAAGATGCACTCACGATGTCCGATGATGTGGACGGTGATGGCGATCCTGACGTGATTCATATCAAGCTGGAAGTGGTGGAACTCAATGGCGCAACGCCTGACGGTAATTATTTAATCAATACTTACGATGTCGCCCCCGGCATTCAACCTGCAATGTGGGTGTTCGCGCCCAAATCCAGCGGCATGGCGTTAAAAAACTTTAATTCCAGAGTGGCAAATCCTTTGTTGCGTGCGCCTTCGCCTGTGATTCGTGTCGAACAAGGCGATAAGGTACTTATCACGCTGGAAAATACCCATTACTTACCGCATACCATCCATTTGCACGGTGTTGATCATCCGTGGATGACAGCGGCAGGGCATGATAATGATGGCATGGAAGAACACGCAGTCTTTCCCGGTAAACAGCATACTTACGAAATTCAGCCGCGCCACACAGGAACGATGTTGTATCACTGTCACGTCCAAACCGCGCAGCATTTGGGCTTGGGTATGGGCGGGATGTTTATTATCGAAGAAAATAAACCTAATAACTGGGTGCAGACTTTTAATATCGGTGCGGGGCAAGTGCGGCATCCTGCGGTGGGCGTGAAAGAACAGCACTACGACCAAGAATATGATTTACAGTATCAATCAATAGATAAAAAATTGGCTGGGATTGTGCAGGGTGCGATTGATCCGCGCTTGATAGCTGAGCGCATGACGCGCCACTACAATATGACCGAATCGTTTGAAAATTACTTTTTGCTCAACGGGCATTCATTTCCTTATACCCTGCGTGATGCGTCGATTATTGCCGATGAAAATGAAACGATAAAACTGCACGTTGCCAATTTACAACGCTCGGCGGTGGCAATTCATACGCATGGGCATAAAGCGACCGCCATTGCATTCGATGGCGTAGACGCACCCGCTGGCTTACAAATGACACGCGATGTGTTTGATATAGCTCCCGCACAACGCATAGATTTGTCACTGCAAACTAAAAACGATGGGTTACACAGTTACGGGGCGGGGGCGTGGATGTTTCATGACCACGTTCCGACGGGCGCGACCACAGACGGTATGGAACCGGGTGGCAATATCGCGTTAATCCTCTATAAAGCCTTAGCCGATGAACAGGGAATGCCGAAAGGACATTCAGAAATGCTCGATCAGGTATTTAGTAAAGATTATTACGCGAAAAAACAGGCGGTGTGGGCGAATAATAAGGAGTTTGCGCCATTGCTCAGTGATGCGGGCTTACTGACACCAAATTATGTGCGTATTATCGGTTTTGGCTTGGCGGCGGGGCTGTTGATCGGCTTGCTGTTGCTTGTGTTACGTCTGCTTAAACGGAAATCCTCATGAAGCTAAAAACCATTGTTCTGCTCAGTTTATCTGTACTCAGCCCCGCTCATGCCGCTATGAATCATAGCCGCATGATAATGGATGACAAGATGATGATTATGAATGCCAATCCTGACAAATTACCGCAAGATTGCCCGAAAATCTCTGAAAATGTCGATATAACCATACGCGCGGGGCATAAACACGCGCTGAAATTCGCGGGCAAAATGTTTGCCTTTGACCAGCAGGAATGGAATGTAAAGCCCTGCGCCAAGATTAATATCACCTTTATCAATGATGACCAAATCCGTCATCAGCTGATGGTGCATGGTTTACCCGGCTATTTATACCCCGATGGTATGCTGCATTTGGAGTTGTACGGCGAAGGGCAGTTGCAAGCGTCGTTTATTGTTCCCAGCCAGAAAAAAACCTATCTGGTGCATTGTGAATTACCGCAACACGCCGAAAAAGGCATGAAAGCGCAGTTGAAAGTAGATGGCGGCGATGGCGATTTACCGAGTATTCCGGGTATCAGCGCACCTGTGAATGCGGATAGTTACAGCGTTGAGTGGACTCCAAATACATGGGTAACCTTGGCAGTGTGCATTGTATTGGGATTGGCATTGCCGACGATGATGATTATCAATGCGGCACGGGTGAAAGCAATGGCGATGTCATTGTGGGTGGCATTAAAAACACGCTGGAATCGTAGATTGGGTTAATAATTTCATCGTTGACCCGACAATAGTATTCAACCTACAGTCCACGAAAGACAGAAACAGCACGAAAAGATAAAAATGCGGGATAAAGTGTGTTCATCTTACTCAATTTAGTACGCACTAAGAAGTGCTTTCAGCATACACTACGCGGATTTAAGGCGTGATTGAGTGCGCTTGTTTTATAGACTGGATGGATACAATGAAAAAACGCTTAATTATCGCTATGACGGGTGCGACGGGGGCAATTTACGGAGTCAGAATGTTGCAGATTTTGCAGCCGCTGGACGACTGGGAAAGTCATTTAATCATTTCATCGTCAGGGGTGGTCAATTTAAAGTACGAGCTGGACATGAAGCGTGCCGAACTTGCCGCGCTTGCCGATGTGACGCACGGTATCAATGACATTGCCGCCAGTATTGCCAGCGGCAGTTTTAAAACCGAAGGCATGATAATCGCGCCATGTTCCATGAAAACGCTGGCAGCGATTGCACACGGTTTTGGGGATAATTTAATTTCACGCGGCGCGGACGTGGTGCTGAAAGAACGGCGGCGATTAGTGGTGATGCCGCGTGAAACACCGTTGCATTTAGTGCATATTCGCAATATGGCAACCGTGACCGAAATGGGCGGCATTATGTATCCGCCGATGCCCGCGTTTTATAATAAATCCAATTCCATCGCGGCAATGGTGGATGAAACCGTGGGGCGGGTGCTGGATTTTTTTGATGTGCCTGTGGAGGGGTTATATACGCCTTGGGAAGGTTTGTAAGTGGTTGCTCTGCTCCCATAATAAGGATGCAAACTCGTCGGCAGGTAACGGCTTGCTTTTAATATAACCTTGATAAATATCGCAACCATTGGCTTGTAAAAAAGCCAATTGCGCGGCATTTTCCACGCCTTCTGCCAGCACTTTAAAACCTAAAATATGCCCCATTGCGATAATGGTCGCGGTAATTTGGGTATCATTCTGGTCATGCGGAATATCATTGATAAAGCTTTTGTCGATTTTTAACACGTCAACAGGAAAGCGTTTTAAATACGCCAGTGAGGAGTAACCCGTACCAAAATCATCAATGGCAAGATGAATACCTTGTGCGCGCAGCTTGTTCAACAGCACGATAATGGCATCTTGCCCTTCCATTAAGCTGCTTTCAGTGAGTTCCAGTTCCAATTGCTGGGCGGGAAAACCCGTGGCGGCGAGTACCGTGCTGACTACGTCGGCAATATTACTGTGGTGAAATTGATGCGGTGACACATTGACCGCCAGAGATAACGTGGGCAAACCCGCATCCAGCCACACTTTGCCTTGCCGACAGGTTTCATGCAGTACCCATTCGCCAATGGCGATAATCAAGCCTGTTTCTTCGGCAAGCGGTATAAAACTGATTGGCGGAATCAAGCCGTGTTGCGGGTCTTGCCAGCGAACCAAGGCTTCGGCACCGATAATTTTTCCAGTGTTAATATCAACTTGCGGTTGATAAAAAACTCGAAACTCTTGCCGCTCAATTGCTCTACGCAAGCGTGATTCCAGTGCGATACGTTCATGTACTAGGACGGTTAATAGTTGAGAAAAATAAGCAAAACGCCCGCGCCCTTCTTTTTTCGCCTGATATAAGGCTAAATCGGCATGATCGATGAGTTTTTCGGGGGTATCGCCATGTTCGGGGTACAGGCTGATACCGATACTGGTACCGATACGCACATCGTCGCTGAGCGATAATTGAAACGGCTGTGCTAAATCGGTAATGATGGCATCGGCGATTCTGCCTGCATCTTCTTGATGTTTGATATTACTCAGTAAGATGATAAATTCATCACCACCCAAGCGGGCAAGGGTGTCAATATCAAGCAGGTGCGAGCTGATACGTCTGCCCACTTGCTTTAATAATTCATCACCTGAGGTATGACCCAAGCTATCGTTTACGATTTTAAAACGGTCTAAATCCAGCATCAGCACTGCCATGTTTTTATGCTCCCGATGCCCGACATCAATGTTATATTTCAACCGTTCGCGCAACAAACGCCGATTAGGTAATTCAGTCAGCGGATCATAAAAAGCGAGATAATTAATGCGCTCTTCGGCGGCTTTGCGTTCGGTAATATCCTGATTGAAGCACACAATGCGCAAGGGCTGCCCTTTGCTATTATGATACATTTGTCCTAATGCAGAAATAGTGTGAATATCGCCCTGCTTATGTTGAATGTGAAAATCGATATTAAATTCAGCATTATCACTGATTGTGTGTTGCAAGGCGATTTCAACTGCGCGGCGATCTTCAGGGCAGAGGAGTTCACACCATGTACGGTAACTGGGATGAAATTCGCCGCGTTTCACGCCATAAATAACAAACATGGAATCGTCCCATTTCAATTCGCCTGTTATCAGGTCGTAATCAAATACGCCGAATTTTGCTAATTTTGCCGCTTCTTGAAATAAATTACGCGACTCGCCTAATTCGTGAGTACGTTCAGCAACGTGTTGTTCCAGAGAGTCTCGTTCCTGTGCCAATGTGTGTGTGGCTTGATTGCGTTGTCGTAAGCTGCGAAACAAGGTGATAATCAGCAATGATTCAAGAATAAACGCCAGCACTGTGGCAGTAATCTGCCAGCGATAAGTATAAAATTTAGAGACTTTGCGATTGAGGATGAGGCTGTCAGCAGGTAATAAACTTTCATCTATTGCCCACCGTTTGAGTTCTTTACCATTAAAATAATAGCCCTTAGTCGCCGCCTCTATCTCCGCTTTGGTGTTAGGCAAATCCAATCCCAGTACAGCACGACCGAGCAAATCACCGATTTTGGCGGCACTGATAACATAACCGCCGATAGCTCCTGCATCTAAAAAACTATCGTGATGTACGAAAATAGGCACGTTTGTAACGTAATTTAATTGCCTAAGCACCTCTTTTGGAATTTGTGAGACCCCTAAACGGTCTTGCGATACGGGAAAATATAATATGGCTGTATTCTTCGGAAGTTGTTGAGTGCGTTGATAAAGCTCTGTAAAACTAAAATTATCCCAAATGTCGAGCTGAATGCGGTTAGCCGCTAACGAGGTTTGAGCCGTTTTAACCAGTGCGACAGTATTTTGATAGTAAAAGTCGTTACCAACGATAACAACGATTCGTTTAGTCGTCGGTAATACCTTTAATATTGTATTAACGGCTGTCACGGGGTCTTCGCCAATAACCAGTGCTTGGTCGTCTCGTCCTTGGGTTAAGGTAATGGATTGTCGTTTGACAGCTGGGAAAAAGTCTGGCTTATTTTTAATGAAATCAAACGCATAGTCATTTTCTGTGACAATTAAATCTAATGGCACTTTGCTGTACTTCGCTTCCAGTAGTGCCAGAAAATTAGCGTTGGAGGCGAGCGGACTTAAACGATGCGCTTCAAAACGCTCTTCAAATAATTCAGGTTGTTGTTCAAGAGGCACAGTATCCAAGCGGGCAAACAGACCTTCTCTCAGTTTTGCCTGCCAAGGTAGCGTATCATGATAAGAATAAATGACTAACACTCGTCGTTTAGGCGGCAGTGCAATGGGTGAGGCAATCGCTGAAGGCTTGGTGCCGAGCGGTGGCAATACCTCGGCTGTTGTCATTATGGGATAAAGGGTTAGGCATCCCAGCAATAAAATAAAATGTAACATCCCAATATTATTCAGTTAAATATATCAGTGATACAAAGTCAGGCTCAATTAAGTTGCGGTACATTTTTTATAAGTATTGTCAGTGTATTTGTCTTGAGTAAATGAGTACAAGTGTCTCAGTGTTATTATGTCATCTATATTAAAGTGCAGGGTTATTATAGTCATAATGCCAAGGATAATATTGCATTCAAAAATGGATTTTTTACTACTTATCGTTGGAATAACACAGTGAGATTCCCTCTTTTCAGTCTTTACGGTTTTCTAATGATTATTGGTGCGGCAAACGCCGAATCCATTACCTTGGACACGATGATGATTACTGCACAAAAATCGAGATTACCGTCGTTTAACCGTGATACCGAGAGCAAAAATGAATTTTCTGGCGAAGAATTACCCGAACGCGGTTTGAATCGCTTGCAAGACATCAGCAAAAACATCGCTAATTTTAATCTCACCGATCAGGGCTTAGGTTCGTTTCGACAGGTGTTTGCCCTGCGCGGCTTAACCAACACTTCTATTTTTAGTCCGCCAGCCGTGGTGTTTTATGTCGATGATGTTGCTTATAGCAGCCCGATGACCAATATGGGGCAGTTGCTTGATATTGACAGCCTATCGGTGTATCGCACCGCACAACCTGCGGGTTTTGGTAAAAATGCCTATGCGGGTGCAGTCGATATTCAAACCCGTCAGCCAGATAACACATTACACGGCGGTGTGACTGTAGAACTGGGCAATGTTGATTATTATGGTGTTAATGCCAAAAGCTCTGGCGCGTTAATTAAAGACCGGCTGTATTTTAGTCTCAACGGGGCTTATAACCAGCGCAATGGTTTTTTGACCAACAGCACTTTACATCATCATCCAGACAATCAGGAAAATTTCAGCGGTCGCGCTGCATTAACGTGGAAACCCAGTAGCGCATTGGATATGCGTTTAACACTGACCAAAGATGATTTTGATTATGGTAACGCACATTTTACGCGCTTGGATAATCCAAAATCCTATACCACAGCAGCAGGCTTAGCGGAAAAACTGCAACAAAATGCCGATAGTCAAAGTCTGCGTATCGCGTATCAAACTGAAAACTACAACGTGCTTTCTATCAGTAGTCGGCGTTTTTGGCAGCTGTCGCCGTTAATCGTTGACATAGATTTACAGCCCGCCGACAGGGTATCACGGCATTTAAAAAATCAAGAAACAACATGGTCACAAGAAGTACGTCTTAGCCCGAAAACACAAGGTATCTGGCAATGGCAATTGGGCGGTTTTTATTCAAGCACGCAATTTGATGAACTGGATGACATCACCGTGGTTGGTAACCGTGATTTATATCGCACCGATAAACAAACCGACAACTACGCGCTGTTTGGCCGCTTAGCTTATCAAGGCATTGCCAACCTGAATGTATACACAGATTTACGTTTTGATTACGTCACCAGCCATTTGAACAGTACCTATCGTGCGGGTGTGCCTTATGACACACTCACTGCGGTGACACGCAATTACGATACGTCTTTTGCCAGTCCTAAATGGGGTGTGGATTATCATTTTTCACAACACAGTTTGCTGTATGCTTCGACAGGCTTTGGTTTTAAAGCAGGTGGTTTGACTTATGCGAATACTGAACCCAGTGCGATTCAATTTGATAGAGAAACCGCGTGGCAAAACAGTCTGGGTATTAAAAATAACTGGTGGAATGGACGTTTAAAAAACACTATCGCGGCGTTTTATTACCACATCAGCAATTACCAAATTGAGCGATTTTTTGCAGCGGGTAATTACAGTATTTTTAATGCCCCGAAAGTGTCTTCCTATGGTGCGGAACTGGAAAACCAAGCACAAATTATGGATTACCTCACCTTAGAAAATACCATCGGCTACACGCATATTCGTTTTGATGATTATCATGACCGCCTGAGCGGCGTTGATTACACGGGTAATACCGCGCCGTTTGTGCCTGCGTTTACTGCACTCACCGCCTTACAATACAAGCATCCGCATGGTTATTTTGCGCGGGCGGAATGGCTATGGAAAGGTAAAACCTATTTTGATGAAACCAACTCGCTCAGTCAAAATGCTTATTCGGTTGTTAATCTGCGCGTGGGTTATGAACGCGAACACTATAGTGCGTATGCGTATGTGAATAATCTCAGCGACAACTATTATTACACCACGCAACTGGGTGTGCGTGGCGCGCCCAGCGATCCACGCACGTTTGGCGTTCGTTTATCAGTTGGTTATTAAAGGACGGTACTATGAAAATTAGTAATGTTGTTAAATGTACTGTCTCAGTCATGGTGGCTCTACTCGTACTGAATAGTTGTGCGGCTTCAACACCCAAACCCGCTCATTGTGCCAATAACCTCGCATCACCTATCGCCAACTTTTGCGAAGTACAGCCCAAGGTACTGTGGCGCGGTGCTAAGCCTGACAAGAATGCCAGCGCGTGGCTGATTAACAGCGGCGTGAAAACTATTATCAATCTTGAATTGTTATACGACGATATAGACACCCTGCATGAAGCAAAAGTGAATAACGCAGGACTGTATCAACTGGATTACTTTCGAGTGAAAACGTGGGAACCGTTATACGCATTTGCCCACGATGCGGCAGATGACGATGTTATTCACTTTCTCGCCATTGCTAAACAGGCGAAGCAACCCATGTATGTGCATTGTCGTGCAGGTGAGAATCGCACAGGTGTGATGATTGCCGCGTATAAAATCATCCTGAAAAATCAAGACATGACCGATGTAGTCAATGAAATGCAGAGTTACAAAGGCTTCTGGTCTGAGGCAACAACGCAATACATCACAGAGTTAGCGCAACGGCGGAATGAAATTCTCCGCAAAGTGAATGCCTACAGCGTCGAATCGCCTACGCATATTATCTGCGACAACGGCAGCTGTGAAAGCAAATAACGCTCAGTCTTGCCGACGGGGACTGGCAACAATAATGCACAATGACGCAATCCCTGCTAAAAAATGTTTCAGTGTGTGTCCACTGATAACACCGAGCAGTTCAAATAGTTGTCTATCAAAATGTTCACAGAGTTTAGCAAGCACATAAAATCCCAATGCCGTTACCAACAGCCGACCCTTTAAATAACAGCTTTCAAACAACCACAGTATCAGCGGAATCAACACCAGCGGCAAAAACTGCACCAGCGCGTAAGGGCGCAAATCACCCGCACCTCTGGTTTCCGACCAATACCAATACACCGCCGAACCAATACCCATCAATAACAGCGGCCATAATGTCAGCGAACGTTCGCGTGGAATCACCCGCTCATCGAGCAACAGCGAAAACAACGCCATAAACGCCATCGTCATCGGCAACCTGTCCCACAACAGCGTCGCCGTGGAGGGCGCGTAATGATAATAAGCTGAGCCGACACTCACCAGTAAAACACCGATACACAGCACGATATACGCCCGATGATCTTGACGCGCAATGATGTATTTCCACCGCCACAAACCATATCCGCCCGCCAGCAAAAACGGAATATTGGAAAATACATTCCAAAAATTGGCAATGCCCGCAATCTGCCGCGTATCGGCAAATTGATGATACGCAGGGTCTTGGGGAATACGGTCAAAAAACAGCATCGCCATCACCGCGATACTGGCAATAAAAATCAGAATATGAGGGTGGTGTTTTTGTCCGAGCATAAAATGTGTTTGGCATGATGGTGTGGAGACGTTGCACGACAACGTCTCTACGGTTTATGACTACGACAACAACTTGGAATTCTTACTGTTCCGAAAAATCAGCGGCTTTTCATTGTCAGACAATGCGGCGGTTCTCGCTGACGCAATCGCCTCATCAATCACATGACGATTCGGTGATTTACTGCACACAGGATCCGTCGCGTATAGTTCGCCTGTTAATAAATACGCCTGACAACGGCAACCGCCGAAATCTTTTTCTTTTTCATCACACGACCGACACGGCTCCGTCATCCACTCAAAACCACGGAAAAAATTGAACGCTTTGGAATCTGTCCATATTTCCTCAATGCTGTAATCATTGACGTTTGGACATTCCAAGTTAGGCAACTCACGCGCCGAATGACAGGGCAGGGCAACGCCATCGGGCGCAATGGTTAAAAATGTTGTTCCCCAGCCATTCATACAGGCTTTGGGGCGGTCTTCGTGAAAATCGGGGACAACGTAGTAAATTTTCATTTTACCTGCCACCGTTTCTTTAAAGGCTTGGGCGATTTTTTCCGCTTCCGCAAATTGCTCTTTGGTCGGCAATAATAAATCACGGTTGGCGTGCGCCCAGCCGTAATATTGCGTGTTAGCCAATTCCAGATAATCTGCGCCCAAGGCTTCTGCCATTTTTAAAATATCGGGCATTTGGTGAATGTTTTCGCGGTGAATCACCACGCACAACACCATCGGATAGCCGTGTTTTTTGACCAGATGCGCAACCTGTTTTTTATGTTCAAACGACGCAGTACCTGCGATATGGTCATTCAATTCTTGGCTGCTGGCTTGAATACTGACTTGAATATGATCCAATCCCGCGTCTTTCAGCTCGATGATTTTGTCTTCCGTCAAGCCGTAGCCTGAGGTAATCAGATTGGAGTAATAACCCAAATCACGCGCGTGTTTCACCAGTTCAGGCAAATCTTTGCGCGTTAAAGGTTCGCCGCCTGAAAAACCCAGTTGTACCGCGCCCATTTTGCGGGCTTGCGTTAATACGCGCTTCCAGTCTTCCGTGCCGATTTCGCTGCTGTGCTTGGCGTAATCAATCGGATTAGAGCAGTACGGGCATTGCAACGGGCAGGCGTAAGTCAGCTCTGCCAATAACCAGCGCGGTGGAGTGATATTAGTTTTGGTGTATCCAGCCATTTTGTAAAGCTACCTCTAAAAATGCGTTAATGTCGTTATGTAAACCTTGCGTAGCAAATTTTTCTTCCAACTCGCTGACGATCTGTGCAAGTGTACGCGAACCATCACACAATTTTAAAATTTCAGCCGAACTTTGATTCAGTTCAACCATCCCTTCTGGATATAAAATAACGTTTTTTTGTTGCGCTTCTTCCCATTGTAAACGGTGCGTGCGAGAAAATTGTATTGGTAAATCGGTGTTTAGGGTCACGGGTTTTGCCTCTTGGTTGGTAATTTTGTGTTATTTCATCGCTAATGGATTTTGTATTTGCAACCGCTTATAAACAAAAAGCCCATCTTGCATATCCTCTGAAAATAGAATATTGCAATCAGCACACAATGCACTGGCAATCATTAAACTATCCCAATAGGAAACATGATAATCAGAGCGAATATTGGCAGCAGTGATTAAATCCTCTTTTATTTGCGCTAAAGTTTGATAAGCAGTAGTAAATTCTGCAATAAATTGAGCGATATAAGGCATATCTTTTTTACCTTTGCGCAATAAATTTACACAAACTTCATTAACCACTTGGGTACTGATAATAATGTTTTCTGTGTTGCCAATATATTGCTTAGCCTTTTGATGTTTTTCAAGCTCATTATCAGATTCTATCAATGCGTATAACCAGATATTGGTGTCAATGAAGACCTTATCGCTCATAAATATCATCCCGATTTAACGGTACAAACTGACTTAGTTTGATTGGCTTATTGATATAAGTTTCTAAAAAACTATTTTGTGGCTTTGTTTTTTGTATTTCCTGACTTAAACCTAAACGGAAATAATGAATCAAGTCATAGATTTCAACGAGCTTGTCGTCTGGAATTTGTTTAATTTCTTCAATTATTTGTGTTTGCAATTCAGTATCTTGCATATCAGTTTCTCAATGGTTGATGAAATAGTATATAGGGCGGAATATGCTATTGCTATTTTGTTGTATGAGTTTTTTCAGCCATAGCCGCCTGATAATCCATTTCATCCTCGGCTGTAAAAGTCATATCATCATATTCAAGTATTTTTACCGCATCGTTGGGTAACATACGCAAAAAAGCTAATACCGTATCTTTAACGTCATCACTTATTTCTAATAATACCGTTTGCATTTTGTTACCTCCAAAAGGGTTGGTTTTTTATTTATTGCCAGTTCGTAGGTTGTGGGTGATGTACGAACCCCAACAAAAACAACAGCATATTGGGAAAATGTTGGGTTTCGTGCCTCAACCCAACCTACCGCGCTATGCGGGCTATTTGCAGATAGTTAAATATCTACGTTATGAACATTAATCTCTAATTGCATAACTTCCTCTTTACGAAACTCCTCACATATTATGCTAACCTCGGCAAAACTATCACCTTCTTTAAAAGGAATTAATACTATATCTTCATCAAAATTATATTGTCGAGTATGTAATAAACTTTGAATTTTAATCTTTACTGTATTTTCCTTAACATCAATCCATCGAGTACTATTTAGATTAGCAAGACTCCGTGGCAAGCGGTCATTAAAATGCGGACGGGCAATCATCGTACCTCTTATTAAATCAACCCCCAGATTATCTAAAGAAAACAGTCCTTTCTTTTTCTTTTCTTGAAGTTCTTTTTCTGCCTGAATTTTATTTTCGGCTCTTTTTATGGGAGATAAAGGCAATGGTGATGATGGGTCAGTTATGCTTTCAATATTATCGATTGATAAAACAAAAACATTATTTGGAAATTTTATAACTATATTAATGTCGTTTGCTTTACAAAAACCATTGTTTATTACGCTAACTTTCAACGGTGTCGTATTTTGTGATGACCAGTATAGTTTTTTCTTATTATTAAATTCATCAATAGTTTCTTTAGAAGGAATTTTATTGTTGTAGTTATTAATGTCTGATTCAGAAACGTAGTCTTTAAGATGTTCAGGAATGTCGTCAATACTTAACGGTGCGGGAAGTTCTTCTATCATTTCTGGAACTTTTAAAGGTGTATCCATATTTAAATGAGAGGAGGAGTTAAGGAGAACTTCGATGATTGGTGTTCCTTGATTTATTGCTGCTTCAAGTTCAGAAATTCTGTCCCTAAGTTGTCTATTCTCTTGGCTTAAATTAACAAGTTCTTCCGATATTTCTTTTGAAACAGCCGTATTTCCTCTTACCCAACCTATTTGAGGTTTTCTACTAAAATTCTTTGGTAAAGCAATAGCGACTTTGGCAGATAATTCTTCGATTGTTCCCCAATAATCACACATCTTATTTGCGGATGCTTTATCAATAAAAGCTACTAATTTTTCATTAGCTTCTGGTGATATTTCTCGTTCATCAGGCATTGTTGAAATATTTCTATTTCTAATAAAGGCTATTATAGGAACGCCTTTTGCTTTGGCATAATCATATTCTTTCTCTGTATAGCCCAGACCATCACTTGTCATACTCCCATATCTGTGACCTATAATTACAACATAATAATCACTTACATCTATAGCATCCTTAATAATATCCCATTGCTCGGAGTCATCCGCGCTGAACATTTCCATACCAACTGGGAAATGATACAAGCTCAATACAGTTTCAATTACTTTTTCGCGGGCTTCGATTAAGTCTTTATAAGTAGAGCTTACAAAAATTTGATATTTTTTATTTTCCATTTGAAAATTGATTTTTTGATAAATTTTAGTAATAAGACGGGCTTAGGTACGAAGCCCATCAATCGCAAATAATAGACTGCATCAGCCCGTACTATTTAATTGCATTATACATCCACTTTTTGAGGAAACTCAGGCACTAATTCTGAACGTGTCAATTTCTGTTGAGCATTAAAAAATTGCATCATACCGTTTTCATCACATATCCAAACTTCTTTTGCGCCTGCTTCAAAATATAACCGTCTTTTTTCCAGCATTTCTTTTTTACTGTTGCCTGTTGATATAACTTCAATACAGATTTCTGGGGCGATTGAGGCTTCGGTTTCGTGTTTTATTTTTGCTAATAAATCGAGTGAAACCCACGCGACATCAGCGACTTTTGTACCTTTACTGGTTTTAATCGCACATTCAGGTAACGGTTTGCCGCCTTTTAATAATGAGCGCAATAAAAACTCTATTTCGCCTTGGAAAAAAGAACGGCTCAAAGTCACTGGACTCATAATAACTCTACCCAATTCATCCAGTTCAATTTTAAACGGTAAGTCTTTTAAACTGGGATGTTCACAGACTTCTTGCCAGTTCATGATGTCACCTCGGTAATTAGACCTTGCAGGTTTTGAAAACCTGCAAGGTCTTGATGATGTTATTGTCTTAAATCTTTCACCACGCGCACAATGTCAGGATTATCTGTCAGGGTTTCTATGCTGAATCCCAGTTTGGTGACCAGTGCTAACATGGAGCTGTTGGCGGTCATGACTTCGGCTTCAAAAAATGCCATGCCTTTGTCTTTGGCGGCTTGCATCAGGGTTTTTAATAAGCGTGAGCCGATGCCTAGGCGTTGGCAATCGTCGGCAACGACTAGGGCGAATTCGACTGAACGCCCGTCTGGATTCATCATGTATCGTCCTACGCCTAATTCGCTGGGCAGGTCTTTGTTGTCGGACACGGCGACAAATGCCATTTCACGGTCGTAGTCGATTTGGGTGAAGCGGACAATCATTTCAGGGGTGAGTTCTTGTAAGGCTTGTTTGTAACGGAAGTATTTGGTGCGTTCTGATAAGCGACTGACAAAATGTTTTTCCATCACGGCATCTTCGGGGCGGATGGGGCGAATGGTGATATTCGCGCCATTGCTCAGCTGACAATGTTGAGTGAGTTCATGAGGATAGGGATGAATCGCCATGTGCGCATAGCGGGTCAGTTGGTGTGAGGTGTGGACTTTTATACGCGCATCGACGGCAATCGCGCCGTGTTCATCGACGATTAGCGGGTTAATATCCAGTTCTAAAATTTCGGGTAATTCACTGACCATTGTCGATATATTGAGCAATACATCAATCAGGGCTTTTTCATTCGCTGGCGGTAATTGCCGAAACGCTTTCAGGTATTTTGCCGCTTTGGTTTTGGCAATCATTTGTTCAACCATGTAGGCATTGAGCGGGGGCAGGGCGATAGCGTTGTCTTTGAGAATTTCCACCATCGTACCGCCTAAGCCGAAACTGATGGCAGGGCCGAACACGGGATCACGCACTACGCCGACCATGAGTTCCCGTCCGCTGTGTGAGCGGAACATGGCTTCAACGGTCATGCCCACTTCGGTAATTTCGGGGTGTTTTTGTTTGATGGCGGTTTCCATTTCCAGAAAATTACGCGATACATCCTGTGCGCTGTTAATGTTCAGGCGCACGCCGCCGATGTCGGATTTATGGCTGAATTCGGACATATTGACTTTTAACACCACAGGAAAACCCATGGTTTGCGCGGCAATCATGGCATCTCTGGCACTGGAGACTTTGACGGTTTGATTGACGGGAATATTAAACGCGGCAAGGATGGCTTTCGATTCTTGCGCGGTGAGAACTTGTCTGCCTTCGGACAAAATGCGCTCAATAATCAGTCTTGATCCTTCTACATCGGGCGCGGCAAGTTCATCACTGGGTGAGGGAATTTGTCTGAGCAGGATTTGATTTTGCGTGTAGTTGGCTAAAAAAGCAAAGGCATCAACGGCAACTTCTGGCGTAGTAAAGTGGGCGATATTGCTGTTGGCAAACAGATTGCGTCCTTCCTGCACCCGCGCACCGCCTGTCCACGCGGCTAACACAGGTTTTTTGCTGTCTTTCGCGCCGTCAATAATACATTCGGCAACTTGGGTGGGGTTGGTCATGGCTTGCGGCGTTAAAATCACTAATACACCGTCGATGTTGTCATCTTTCAAACAGATTTGTAAGGCTTGCTGATAGCGTTCCGAGGTGGCATCGCCCAGAATATCAATCGGGTTGGCATGAGACCAATGCACGGGTAATACGGCGTTGAGTGCGTTGATGCTGTCGTCGCTGAGTTCTGCCATTTTGATACCGACATCTTCGGCACGGTCGGTACTCATTACTCCCGGCCCGCCTGCGTTGGTGATAATGGCTAAGCGGTCTTCATTGACGATGTAGTTATTCGCCAATACACGCGCGGCGGAAAATAATTCGATAATGCTATAGGCGCGCACCACACCAGCTCTAGCAATCGCAGCATCAAACACATTATCACCGCCGACCATCGCGCCTGTGTGTGACATAGCGGCTTTGCAACCTGCTTCATGACGACCTGATTTAATCAGAATCACAGGTTTTAACCGCGCGGCGGCTTTCAGTCCACTTAAAAACCGCCGTGCATCACGAATACCTTCAACATACATTAAAATACCCGTGGTTTTGCTGTCGGTTGCCAGATAATCCAGCACTTCACCAAAATCAATATCCGCCGCACCGCCCATAGACACCACGGTAGAAAAGCCAATATCCTGCGATTTTGCCCAATCTAAAATGGCGGTACACACTGCACCTGATTGTGACAATAACGCCAACGAACCGTCTTTCACCGTGCCATCACCAAAGGTGGCGTTCAATTGTCCGCTCGGACGCACTACGCCCAAACAATTCGGGCCGATGAGACGAATGCCATAACGGTGAGCAATATCCAGCACTTCCTGTTGTAAATGTTTGCCTTCATCGCCCAGTTCACTAAAGCCTGCGGTGATAATAATGACCGAAGTCACGCCTTTTTCACCGCATTGGCGCACGATATTCGGCACGGACGGCGCAGGTGTGGAAATGACCACCAAATCCAGTTCTTCGGGAACGCTGTTTAAATCGGGATAGGCTTTTAAACCCAATATCTCCTCGCGTTTATTATTCACAGGATACAGCCCGCCTGAGAACCCCGCTTCCTGCATATTGAGCAACAGCCGATAACCTACGCTGTCAGGACGTTCAGACGCGCCGACGATAGCAACCGATTTAGGCGTAAAAAAACGATTTAAATAATGAGGACCCATGATGCACCATAGTAAGTGAAATAATTACCTTAAGAGTAGCATTGTTGGCTATGTTAACGGATGAAATTTTTGTGAATGGTGCGTGGCGTAAATACCGACATTCAAATTAACAACCACCAATGCGGCAATACCGATAGGCAGTGGCTGTTTGAATGCGGGTTGCGATGGTAACTTCAAAGTGTGCGAACTCAAAATAATGTACATTACAAAAAGAAATTTGCGCAGTATAAAATAAATATACTGCATACCTATCAATGAGTTACTTGTTAATCGCGGAGCAATGGTACAGTTTGTTTATAAAATAGACTTTCAGTTTTTTTAAAAACTGTTAAAATAACCCTTCCAAGTTAGCACGCTAGCGTGAAAGACCGTAGGTTTGTATTACATTAGGGAGAGGCCATGCTTATATTGACTCGTAGAGTAGGGGAAACTTTAATGATTGGTGATGAAGTAACCGTCACTGTTCTTGGAGTAAAAGGAAATCAGGTTCGTATAGGTGTGAATGCACCGAAAGATGTCTCTGTTCACAGAGAAGAAATTTACGAACGGATTAAAAAAGAACAAGCTGAGTCGGCGGGCTTAACAGGTTCTAACGAGTAAGATTCAGGAGGGATGGCCGAGAGGCTGAAGGCGCTCCCCTGCTAAGGGAGTATGGGCTTTATCTCCCATCGAGGGTTCGAACCCCTCTCTCTCCGCCACTAACTTCATGTCAATGTTAAATAAATGTTGACATATACTCTTAAGTGAGAGTATAATGGGAAAATAAGTAACGCGCCCGTAGCTCAGCTGGATAGAGTAATCGGCTACGAACCGATCGGTCGGGAGTTCGAATCTCTCCGGGCGCGCCATTTCTAAAAATTTTTTAGAAATCACCGAATTATTCCTTAGGGAATATAAAGAATTAATCCCCTGTAGCTCAGTCGGTAGAGCGGGTGACTGTTAATCACTAGGTCGGCGGTTCGAGCCCGTCCGGGGGAGCCAAATAAATTAAAGCCCTGCATTTTCATGCAGGGCTTTTTTTATGCCTGAGATTTGATGAATACGTTTTCAGTTTTGATAAAACGATTTACTGGAGACTATCTTAACCCGAGTTCGATATAAAGAAATATCCACGAAAGACACGAAAAATAAAAGTGATTATGTAGACTTTATGTGCTTTCATTTCAACAAAAATACCAAAGTGCAGTTACTTTTTAGTGCTTTTCGTGGACAAGATTTTCTTATCTCGAACTCAGGTTATCTTATTTCAGCTGATGTTGAATTATCTGTTAGGTGCGACGCTCTATGAATAATCTCCATGTTTTATACAGTTTTCGCCGATGTCCCTATGCCATGCGAGCAAGACTCGCGATTGTTGCTGCTCAGTGTGAAGTGGAGCTTCGAGAAGTTGAACTTCGCAATAAACCAGAATCCTTGCTTTTAGTATCTCCGAAGGGGACTGTTCCAGTATTGGTTCTGGATAATGGTCAGGTGTTAGATGAGAGTCTCGATATTATGAGCTGGGCATTGCAACAAAATGACCCAGAATATTGGTTGGAGACCGCTTGGCTAAAAGATGCTAAGACTCTGATTCAGTGGAACGACGGAGAGTTTAAATATTATCTGGATCGCTATAAGTATGCGGATCGTTATCCAGACTTTTCCGCACTTGAATATCGGCGGCAGGCAGAGCGATTTTTAGCTGAACTAGAGCCGCGTCTCCATCAGAATGCCTATTTATGCGGCAATCACTTTTCATTGGCAGATGCCGCAATATTGCCCTTTATTCGCCAGTTTGCAGCGGTGGATAGTGTCTGGTTTGCATCGGCACCTTATCCGTTTATTCAGCAATGGTTAAATAAATTTGTTAACAGCAAGCGTTTTATAGCAGTGATGACAAAATATGAGCCTTGGAAACCAGACGATTCGCCAATAAAATTTGGTCATTGAAAAGTCTGCAACAGTTATCATGATAAATACAGATTGCGTCGCAAAATAATGCCTGTCTTGGTGGCAAAACGTTTTCACCACTTAGCATGGGCATTTATTTCCCAGTTATTAACGATTTATCAGGTTTATGGAAAACTGTAGTGGTGTGCAAAATACACATACCCACCTGCTAAAGCCGAAGAAGCGATGCAGCAGGCGGATAATTTGTGTGCGGAGCGGGTTTAGCGATGATAGGGGTGGTTATGCAGAATACTCCATGCGCGATACAGCTGTTCGGCAACCACGATACGCACTAACGGGTGCGGGAAGGTGAGTTTTGATAAACTCCATGATTCCCGCGCCAGTTGCTTGACTTCATCGGCTAAGCCCTCGGGCCCTCCGACCAGTAATGATACCGATTGCCCGTTTTCCAGCCAGCGTTGCATCGCCTGTGCCAGTTCGGGGGTTGTCCACGGTTTACCGGGTATGTCCAGAGTGACGATGTGGGTGCTTTGCGGCAGGGCGGCTATCATGCGCTCGCCTTCGTCTTTGGTAATCCGCGCAATGTCGCTGTTTTTGCCGCGTTTACCAGCGGGAATTTCTTTCAGTACCAGTTCGCATTCACGCGGTAAACGTTTGGCATATTCATCGTAGCCCTGCTGTACCCAGCTGGGCATACGGTTTCCTACAGTAATAAAGTTGATTTGCATAAGGTGGTTATTTTAATGGACGACCTTTTGCATCTTTATTGATGTGACCACCAAATATCAGGACTGCTTCAATAAATCCCCACGCGGCACCATAGCCCATTGTTGCAGCGGTTAGAGCAATTTGCGCTAAACCTATCGAGTAATATTTATTCCATTTCCATTCAAACGGCAGTGAAAAACCTAAATAAAAGCGGTGTATGCCGGTAAAGCCCAAGAATAATGCCAGTATAGCCGCGACGTATTTGTATTTAACGGCTTTGGGTGGTTCTAAATAAGCTGCAACCAAGTTGACATTAACCGCTGTGTTGCCGTCAATGTCAAAATTAACATCATCACCCTCATCAGGCGGTACATCCGCCGCCCAGCCTTGTAAATCAAAAGCAAAAAACTGCTCTTCGCTTTTTATTACGCCCGATTGTGTTTTAGGATCGTAGCTTTCAATATGTCCAATCATCTCTTATCTGCCTTCTTGTGTTATTTTTATTATTTTAGTTATCTTGTAAACGTACTGCGAGTACATCGCATTGTGCATGATGCAATACGGCGTTAGCGGTTGAGCCGAGCAGCAATGCTAAGCCATGCCGACCGTGTGAGCCGACAATGATTAAATCGACATTGTTTTCTTCGGCAACACGGATGATCTCGATTTTAGGGCTGCCCATTTCCAACCAGCGGCAATTTTCAGGGACTGCCAGTTTATTAGCAAGTTCTGTTAATCGTATTTTCGCGTTTTCCATCAGTTCAGCGGTTAAATCCAGATTAAACGGAATGTCCGCGCCATAACCCGCATCGGTAATCGGCAAACTGTCCACCACATGAATCAGACTGAGTGTTGCCTGATAGCGTTCAGCGAGGTCTTTAGCACGATTGATGACAGCATCGCATTGCTCAAAAAAATCGACCGCCAGTAATATATGTCGGTAAGTATTCATAAAGTGTTCCTATGTTCACGAAATAAGTAAAGCAGTCACTTGAAAAGCAATCACTAAATATAAGAATGCCAAACCCAAACTAAAAGCAAAGCTTTGTTCCAATGCGTTGCGCATGATATGCCCAGTAATGACCCAATGCCAGATAATTACGCCTATCATGGCTAAAAAAGCCAATAAATTCTCAGGGTTGACGGTCATGGTCGCAATAGGCGGCAGGGCAAATAAATCAAGCAGCGTATCCGCGCCTAATAATGCGCTGGTGGTTTGACAAAACCGTGTCAGTTTACCGCTGACAAACAGGCAAATCCAGCTGAAACCACTGATAAGCAAGACTCCGACGGCGGCTTTCAACACTGCACTGAACCAGTCTGTACTGAGATTCATCAATAAAAAATTGATGCCCAGATTGGCAACAGCCAATAGTTTTAATAAGCCGATGGAATAGGGTAAATCCTGCGGTGTTTTTTTCAGCAGGCAGATGTCGAATATTAATTTTATCAGATCAAGCATAGTGTTTATGAGTCGTCGGTGTGGGTGCGGTTGTGAGGCTTATCATAAACTGACTGCCGGTGCGCGTCCAAATTCTAATCATCTGGCGCGTTCAATCGTGCTGATAAGGCGTTGTGTATCGGTAAAAATAAGGCACTGAGTTATAATACACCTCGTCAATAATTTTGCTTGTCATACATAGTTGGAATCAGACAGCATCTTATGAGTTGCTGTTTGCAGTATCAAACATTTTTCAGGTGTCGGTTTTTCATAAATTAAAGTGAATATTATGCGTAAATTAAAGTTGATAACGCGGGTTTTGTTAGCTCTGGTATTGGTTCTGTCTGTTGCGGGTTGTGCAGGAAGCAAAGTCACTGAAAGCACGGGTGAGTATTTTGATGATTCCATAGTGACGACAAAAGTGAAGTCTGCCTTTTTAGCTGATTCCAGACTCAGGTCGATGGACATTACAGTCAACACCTTTAAAGGTGCTGTTCAGCTGAGTGGTTTTGTTAACTCTCCTGATGTGATTACCAGAGCGGTACAGGTTGCCAGAACGATTAAAGGCGTTAGAGTGGTGAATAACAGTCTGGTGTTAAAATAAAACCAATGCTTACCTTTGGGTAGTGTGCGTATTGATAAGGCGTTGCTCGGCAACGTCTCACACTATCCAAATTCAACCCGATAAACATAACTTCAATTGCTAGAAAATCCAATGGCTAACACGCCCGCGTTCCCCGTCTCTATTCCCGACATTCAACAACAACTTCTTTGGACTGGCTTAACAGGTTGCGCCGAATCCTTGGCGATAGCCAACGCGATTGAACAAGAAAATCGCCTGTTTGTCATTGTCACCCCCGACAATCAAACCGCGCTACAACTCACACATGAACTGGCGTTCTTTTTACAGAACCAATACCCGATACTGCATTTTCCTGATTGGGAAACCCTGCCTTATGACGTATTTTCGCCGTTGCCTGAAATTACCTCCGAACGCCTGAAAACGCTGGTATTGCTGCCCGAAGTCAAACGCGGCGCGTTAGTGGTGTCGGTCAACACGTTAATGCACAAACTCGCCCCGCGCGAACACGTTTTAGCCAACAGTTTTGCGATAAAAGTCGGCGATACTTTTAATCTGGAACTCAACCGCTTAAAGCTGGAAAGTGTTGGTTATCACTGCGTGTCGCAAGTCTACAGCCACGCCGAGTTTGCGATACGCGGCGCGATTATCGACATTTTTCCGATGGGCAGTAACGTGCCGTTTCGGATTGAATTATGGGATGAAGAAGTGGATTCCATCCGCACCTTCAATCCTGAAAGCCAATTGTCGCTGGATAAAATCGACCAGATTCAATTATTTCCCGCGCATGAATTTCCGTTTACCGACGACGCGATTAAACACTTCAGACTGAGTTTTCGAGAGCATTTTCCGAACGCCAACCCAAAAAATACCCTGTATGTCGATGTCAGCAAAGGCATCACCCCGAACGGCATTGAATACTATTTGCCGCTGTTTGTGGAACAGACCGCTACGCTGTTTGATTACCTGCCGAAAACCGCCGTATTGGTATTGTCGGAATCGTTTCATGAGCTGGCACAGGCGTTTTACAGCGAAGCCGAAGAACGTTATGAACAACGTAAATACGACCTTGAACGCCCGTTGCTCAAGCCTGAATCACTGTTTTTATCAGCACAAGACATTGCCCGCACCAGCGAACAGTTCGCGCGGATTGTGTTACAGCCGACCGACGACGATACCAATCTGCCCGATTTAACCATCAATGCCAAACTGCCACAACCTGCGGGTGCGTTACAACAGTTTATCAGCACGTTTCAGGGCAAAATCCTGTTCGTTGCCGAAGGTGCAGGACGCAGGGAAGCCCTAGCCGACAAGTTACGCAGTTATCAAATTACCGCGAAGCAAGTTGATAACTGGCAAGGTTTTTTACATTCCGACGTGTCGCCGTGTTTGTTGGTTGCGCCGATAGATCACGGCTTGTTACTGGATAATCCAGCAATCGCTATCATCACCGAAAGCCAGTTATCAGGTGAAAAAGTTGAACAACGCCGCAGACGACGTAAATCAGCGGCGCGTGAACTTGAAAACATCATCAACAACCTTAATGAGTTAAGTATCGGCTCACCTGTGGTGCATCAAGAACACGGCGTGGGGCGGTATTTGGGTTTGCAAACGCTCACCGTCGGCGGTATTGCCAACGAATTTTTGATGCTGGAATACGCGAATGGTGACAAATTGTATGTACCCGTGTCGGCGTTGCAGGTGATTAGTCGTTACACAGGCATGAATCCAGAAGACGCGCCGCTACATAAATTGGGTAACGATGCGTGGCAAAAAATCAAGAAAAAAGCCATCGAACGTATTCATGACGTTGCCGCTGAACTGCTGGAAATTCACGCCAAACGCGCGGTTAAACAAGGTCACGCCTTTGCTATCGACGACGAAGAATACCAAGCTTTTGCCGATGCGTTTCCGTTTGAAGAAACCCCCGACCAGCAAGCCGCTATCGAAGCCATTTTAGAAGACATGGCAAGTCCGCACCCGATGGACAGGGTTATCTGCGGCGATGTCGGCTTTGGTAAAACCGAAGTGTCGATGCGCGCGGCGTTTATTGCCGTGCAGGCAGGTAAACAAGTTGCCATGTTAGTTCCCACTACGCTACTCGCACAACAACATTATCAAAACTATCAAGACCGTTTCGCGGATTGGGCGGTAAAAGTGGAAGTGCTGTCGCGTTTTGTCAGTGCCAAACAGCAAAAACAACTCGCTGAACAACTGGCTCAAGGGCAGATTGACATCATCATCGGCACCCACGCGCTGTTGTCCAAAGAGCTGAAATACAAAGCCTTGGGCTTGGTCATCATTGATGAAGAACACCGTTTTGGGGTACGGCAAAAAGAACATTTCAAAAAACTGCGGCATGAGCTGGATATGCTCACGCTGACCGCCACGCCGATTCCGCGCACGTTGAATATGGCAATGGCGGGGCTACGCGATATTTCCATTATTGCCAGTCCGCCGCCCAATCGCCACGTTATTAAAACCTTCATCACCGAATGGGTCGATGCACAAATCAAAGAAGCCTGTTTGCGGGAAATCAAACGCGGCGGGCAGGTGTTCTTCCTGCATAACGATGTGAAAACAATGGACAAAATGGCGCGTGAACTGGGCGCGTTAATCCCCGAAGCGCGAATTGAATCGGCACACGGTCAAATGCCAGAACGCGAACTGGAACGCATTATGCGGGATTTTTATCATCAGCGGTTTAACCTGCTATTGTGTTCCACCATTATCGAAAGCGGCATTGATATACCCAGCGCGAATACCATCATCATCAACCGCGCCGATAAATTGGGCTTAGCGCAACTGCATCAACTGCGCGGCAGGGTAGGGCGTTCCCATCACCGCGCCTACGCTTACTTTATCGTGCCGCCTAAATCATTGTTGAGTAAAGATGCGGTCAAACGTTTGGAAGCGGTCGAAGCCTCGGGCGAATTAGGCGCGGGTTTTATGCTGTCCTCGCATGACATGGAAATACGCGGCGCGGGTGAATTATTGGGTGATGAACAAAGCGGGCAAATTCAGGAAATCGGCTTTAGTTTATACAGTGAATTATTAGAACGCGCGGTCAATGCGTTGAAATCAGGCAAATTACCTGAACTCGACACCCCGATGGACAAAGGCGTAGAAGTCGAATTGCAAGCTGCCGCGCTGATTCCCGAAGATTATTTACCCGATGTGCATTTGCGTTTAGTGTTATACAAACGCATTTCCAACACCGAAACCACCGCCGACTTGCGCGAGCTGCAAATTGAAATGATTGACCGTTTCGGCTTGTTACCCGAACCCGTGAAAACCTTGTTCAGCGTGACCGAACTCAAACAACGCGCCGAACGGTTAGGTATCAAAAAAATAGAAGCCAGCGCGACAGGCGGACGCATTATTTTCGGCGCACAGCCCAATATCAATGCTGAACAATTGATTCACCTTATTCAAACCCAAGCACAATGCTATCGTCTGGACGGTATGGATAAATTACGCTTCACGAAAAATTTTACCAGCGTGGAAGAAAAGGTGGGATTTATTGGGGCGTTGTTGGAGACGTTGAAGGCGTAGGGGGAAACAGTAGTCCATTTATTATGACGTGAGCAATAAAGACCTGCGAGGTTTTTAAAACCTCGCAGGTCTGGTAGTTTCCTCGTTCCCACGCGCCGCGTGGGAATGCAGTGGCAACGCGCCGCGTTGTAGACCGCAGCGCGGTCAAAAATGAATTCCCACACAGCGCGCGGGAACTAGGTTTGGTGTTATAACCACTCCAACCGATACAAATCCGTGCGTCGATTCGCCAGATTACGGGTTGCGCCGCGTGTTCGCACTTGTTTTAATAATTCCAGATTCACATCGGCAATCAGCGTCATTTCGGTGTTGGGTGTGGCTTCGGCTAGAATCGCATCGTGCGGAAAGGAAAAGTCACTGGGGCTGAAAATGGCGGATTGGGAATATTGAATATCCATGTTTTCCGCATGAGGTAAATTGCCCACGCTTCCCGTAATGGCTACAAAACATTCATTTTCAATGGCGCGGGCTTGTGAGCAGTAACGCACCCGTTGGTAGGCGTTTTTGGTATCTGTCCAGAACGGTACAAAAATAATTTGCGCCCCTTCCATTGTTGCCAGTCTCGCCAGTTCAGGGAACTCGGCATCGTAACAAATTAAAATGGCAATCTTGCCGCAATCGGTATCAAACACTTTCAGTGCGTGTCCGCCCTGCACACCCCAGCAATCGACTTCGTCGGGCGTAACATGAATTTTATATTGCGCTTCAAATGTGCCGTCACGGCGTAATAGCCACGACACGTTATACAACTCATGATTACTGTATTCAGGCAACGAACCTGCAATGATGTTGATGTTGTAGGACATTGCCATTTCCAGCAGTCCGTTACGAATATCAATGCTGAAACCTGCCAAGGCGCGAATGGCATCGGGCGGGTGTTTATCGTTAAACAACCCCATTAGCGGCGCACTCATGTATTCAGGAAACAGCACAAAATCGGCGTGATAACCCGACACGGCATCAATAAAAAACTCCGCGTGTTTTAACAGTTCTTCAACACTGCTCATGGTGCGCATTTGCCACTGCACGACACCCAAACGGACAACAATTTTTTCGCCGCCAAGGTGGGTCACTTTCTCTACATAATCCAGATTCACCCATTCCAACAGCGTGGCGTAACCTAAGGAGTCGGCATCGGCAGGCAGATAACCCGTCAATACTTTGCGGACATGAAAGCCGTTGGATAATTGGAATGACAGCACGGGATCGAAAATTTCCCGATTTTTGACTTCTTCAATGTAACGCACAGGCGTTAAGTTGGCGGCGTGTTTGGCATAGCCCGGAATACGACCACCTGCAATAAAACGGCGCAGATTGAGATTGCGGCACAGTTCTTTACGCGCATCATAAAGCCTGCGTCCTAAACGCAAGCCGCGATATTTGGGATGGACAAAAATATCCACACCGTACAGTGTATCGCCTGTGGGATCGTGATTGGTTAAATAGCCGTCACTGGTGATTTGCGAGTAGGTGTGCGTATCACCGAACCGTGCATAATCAACAATCATACTTAACGCCGCTGCCACCATCACGCCATTGTCTTCGATGACAATCTGCCCTTCTGGAAAGCGGGTTATTTGTGACATATATTGTTCTTTTTTCCACGCACCGCCCAAGTTGTCGTAAACGTGTTCCATTAATACGGCAAGATGGTCGTAATCTTCGGCGGTTAAATTACGCAGTTCTAATTTATGTTTTTGATGTTTAGGTTTTTTCATGGCGACGCGGGGCAGATGTTGATTGTTTTGCTTGGTTAGACAGGCACACAGTAATCAGTTCCATCATAGCAGTGCAATTTGACACAATGATTACAACAAATTACTACAAAACCATATAATGAGCGCGTTATCTCTCAGGTAAAATACACACTTCACTTAATCATCAGGGTCATCTTATGAGTACCGCGAAATACCGTTCCATCTTTACGCCCAGTACCGAGCAGCAACGTCAGGAAAATTTTGACGATTATTGGCTTTTCACGCAACAGCACGGTGGCGAGTTGTTCGAAGAAGACAGGGATTTATTGAAAAAACGCGCTCGTTTGCAGTATTTTCAAGACAATCCCGTGCGCTTGCGTACACCGTTAGCCAATCCTGAGAGCTTTTATCGCAATTACGTTACGATGGTCGATGATCCTAAGTCATTGGATCGGATGACCTTAATGTTGACGGGTATTTATAAATTTGCGCGTCATGAATGGGTGGGGATTAAAGGCGCGTGGGATTATGCACCGAGTATGGCGGATGCGCGTACTCTGCAAGATAAAATCTCGCGGGTGCATTTAGCGGAAGAATTCTGTCATGTGCGCTTATTTGATGAAATGCTGAAAACCTGCGGTTTGGATAAAGTGGAATGGGTACCGTTATCGCCGTGGAAAGAAAAAGTGTATGAAATTTTCCCCAAACTGCCCAGTTTTATACTGGACGCACCTGCGTTTGTGACCGAATTAATGGGCGTAACTTTTTACTGTCATCTGGATAAATTATTTGATGATGTATTCGCTGATGAGCCTGAAGTACGCGAGCGTTTAAAAGCCCTGCTGGATGAGATTACCATTGATGAAGCGGCTCACGTCGGGCAACGTAGAAATTTTGTCGGCAGCATCGGCATTAAAGTCTCCAAATGGCTGGTGAAACCGTTTTACACGATGTTCTTCGATGATATTCCCGAAGTCGGGCTGTTATTTGATATTGAACAAATGATTAAAGATGGCGAAGAGTTTGATTTTAATCAATTGCCTGCGCGGATTGTTGAGCATAGTTGGGTGCCATCATACTGCAAAGCTTGATTCGTAAGCTGATATTACGCATGAAAAAGCAATAGTCCACGAAAAGCACGAAAGACACAAAAAAATCAACATCTGTCATTCGGAATCCAAAGTATGTTTTGGACTCCGAATGGTGGGCAGTTCAAGTACCTATAAATGCAGGTAATCCATTTCAAAAACACAGGGTTGACTCTCCACCAACAGATACCGCATTATTTTTTACTCTTTTTCGTGCTTTTCGTGTCTTTCGTGGACAAGGGTTTTTAGATTAAATAATCGCCCGTTCTCTTATTTGGGCGAAGGTATCATCAACCAGCAATTTGCCGTTATGAAACACGGGACGCAATAAATTAGTGTGCGTACCTATATCGCCTTGTGCAATCGTTTCCAACCGCCCCGCGCCGTTACGAATCAATGCCAAGCGTCCGCGTTTGGATTGTTTGCCGTGATCGGTAATCGGGTCTTTATAGACATCGCGCCATTCGCCATTCACTTGTACCGCCGAGGCTTTCATGGCAAATTTCAGCGTATCGCGGTCTAATTTTTGCAACAAACCCGCGCCCATACCGAACGCCAGATTATCCGCGCTGTAACCCGCTTCTTTCAGGGTGCGTAAAATGTCGCCGATGCTGGTAATGTTTACGCCGTCACCTTGAATCACCCGAATGTATGGCGGCAATAACTTGTAACCTTTGGAATTTAAAGAGCAGCCAAACAGGGCTTCTAATTTCTGCATGGTTTTTAATACAATTTCTACAGGTTCGCCGCTGTCAGGGCGAATCACCAACGTGCCTTGGGAATTTTCAATGGTGCTTTTAAATTCCGTACCCCACATTTCCAGCGCGTTCCACAGATTGTAAGAATCACTCACCACGGCGACCAGCTTATCTTTGGCTAAAAACTGGGTCAGCATATTGCGATACGCTTCTTTTTCTAAATCGCGTCCCCATGAGGTAATGGTGGAATGTTCAGCCGCTGGAATAGAAAACGCGGGCATATTGGCTTCATTGTAATAACGTTTTGCCGCTAATACCGCTGCCAAGGTATCCGTGCCTTTAAAATTCACTAAATGCGCCAAGCCTGAAATTGCCGCTGATTCTTGTGACGACACGCCGCGCGCGCCAAAATCATGCAGTTTAAAATCCAGACCGCTGAGATTATCGGCGGTTTCGCGTAAATACTGGGCAATGACTTTTTTGCAATTATAAGAGCGTGTGGCAACTGTTGTGCCGTACCAGCAGGCGCGTAACAGCATGGTTTCTAAATAACTGGTCAACCAAAAACAGCGGGTGTCGGTGTTGACTATTTGCGCCATAATCTGGCTGGGTTCTGTGACCATGCCTTCGGGTATCGCGTCAATGCGAATCGGCAAAAAACCGTTGTGGGTTTTTAAAATAGTTTCCCAGCCTGCGCGATTAAACGGTACGCCATGCGGGACTAAAATCTGCTCGGCTTCATCAATCATTGCCGCCGTTATCGGGGTGAGCAAGTAGCTTTTAATGAACATCTGCAAACCGAAAAACACGATGTCCTGATAATCGCCGCCGCGTGATTCAATATAAGATGATACAAACTGCGCACCTTCTGGGTATTGTAAATAGTGCGACGATTTATAAGAGTCAGTATTTAAAATGATGTTGTCAACAATGGGGTTGTGCATTTGAAAATCCTCCAAATTATAAGAAAAATCTAAGTCTATCTTAGAGTTGCATGGTTATTCGCGTAATTAAATATTTGATGCTGAAATAAATAGGTTTTCAGATTTTATATCGGCTAAAAACAGCCAGAATACTTGACCTTTGGCTTTATAAACGCAGATAGTTTAATTAAAAAACGGGGTGTCAAATCATTAATGAGTTGTCCGCGTTTAAGAAAGCGATTCATAAAAACCGCAAAGTGATCAGTATTCATAGCAAGGAATCCCCTCGTTAAGATGTCAGCCCTGTCTATCAGGGCAGGGTTATTCTAATGCGATTTCAAGTGGTTGTTAAGTTTAAATTGTGCTGATGATATGAAAGAATCAAAAACAAGGTTTTTAACGTCGCTGTTTTGTCATCACTTTCATTTCCCCGCAGGCTAAAAATATTTTTTTCTTCTGTGTACGGTAACGTACCGAAATGTATCTCGCACATCGCTATGCTATAACCGTACCTAAAAAGTATTACCAATCACGGCGGTTTGTTTGCGAATATCTCGACAACATCCGCGCTTTAATTTTCTATTTCTAAAGGATTTCTCATGAGACGTTTAATAATAACAGCCGCTTTATTTACGGCACTATCTCTTACTGCCTGTGACGATAAAACCACAGTAGTCAACGTTCCTGTTCCAGGTCCTGCGGGCGCAACAGGTGCCGTGGGCAAAACGGGTAATGATGGTCTTCAAGGTAATCAGGGCAACCAAGGTAATCAGGGTAATCAGGGTAAAACTGGCACACAAGGTGCGGAAGGCAATAAAGGCGACACTGGCGCGACTGGCGATACGACGATTATTGTTACTCCGCCTGCTGCCACCGATGCACCTAAATAATAAAGTGATCGGCTGAATTGTCAGTCAAAAGCAATAAAGTTTATATCGTTCCCACGCCTTAAGCATGATTGTGCGCTGTTAAGCAGCGGCATGGGGGTGATATTTTATTTCATGAATCTCGCTATTGAGCCGTTATTGGCTCTTGTCGTTGGCATATTCATTTTATGAGTGCCACGGTTTTTAAATTATTTTGTGGCTATCTACATGATTGTCGTAGGTGTGATGGGATTGATGCGCCACGTCACGCTCACATAAAGCCACCATCAAAACCCCGATCTTATTCCAGTTATGTGCGTTGCCGCACCGACGGATTTAAATGTTCTGGGTATTATCTAAGTCAAGCACTGGAAATTAATATTCCACGCTTCAGTTATGACTACTCGGTCATGGCTAATTTATCAGGAGACTGTTATGAATAAAGATCAGGTAAAAGGCAAAATCGAAGAAGCCAAAGGCAAAGTCAAAGAAGCTGCCGGCGTTATATTGGATGACAAGGAGTTAGAGCTGGAAGGCAATGTCCAAAAAAATATCGGCAAGGTTCAATCGGGCATTGGCGATTTAAAAGAAGATATTAAAGACAGTATTTAATAGCAGAAATTTAAACCGCGCAGCTGAAACCAGTGCGCGGTCACAACAAGATTCTTGGATATTGTTTACAGAATATAAAGAGATTTCATCTCTTTACTACAATTCACATCACTGTCAATTGACAGTCTCTTACGGAGAAGCAGTTATGCTTGAAACTATCGCTCTTATTCTGATTGTCCTTTGGATATTCGGCTTAGTCTCTGCCTACACAATGGGCGGATTTATTCACATTTTATTAGTTGTCGCAGTCGTTATGGTGCTGTTGCGTGTTATTCAAGGGCGACGTGTCCTGTAATAGCAAGCAGTCCTGAGATTGTTGTCTGATTGGTAAGTCTGTATTTAAGAAAGACAAAATGAACGCTGTCAACAGGGTAGCAGTCGTATTAATCACCAATAGCCCAAATTCATTTAATCGGCAATGTAAAATTGTTAATGTTTACGTCCAAGGAGTCGTTACCATGAAAAAATTATACCTAGTGCTTATTTTTCCCTGTGTTTTGTTCAGTCTTTCTGCGTTTGCAGAACCATCGGGTCTTCAGCCGCAAACCCAAGGCGAGGTGACTTTTGTCAGTGGCGGTGTGGGCATTGATGAGCAAAATACGCTGCGAGCCATGCAGTCGGACTATAACTTGAGTCTGTTATTTTCCGTACAGGGAACAGGCGAATATCTCAGTGACGTGAAAGTCACTATCACCGATGCCAGCGGCAACGTTTTTTTAGACACGGTTGCTGATGGCCCTAAACTCTTCGCCAATCTCAAAGCGGGGCGTTACATAGTGACCGCTAATCAAGATGGGCGAGTCGTTCGTAAAGCAGCAACAGTAGGCGGCAATCACAGGACTTCATTGTCCTTCACTTGGCCGCAAAACTGACCTGTTTGAGTTCTGCCGATATTAACAAGGCGCGTAGTGTCAGTGGTGTGACTTCTGTTAAAAACGATATGCGTCTTAAATAAAGAAATATCATGAACAATACTTATCAAGAGGAATCAACCATGAACACGACTACAGATAGAGTAGCGGACTTTGCACATGAGACAGTGGACGCGCTTGCCGATGCGTCCAATCATGCCCAAACCGCGTTTGATGAAAAAAGCGATCAAATAATAAACGCCGAGCAACAATTGCTGAAAAATTGCCAAACATATATCCGTGAAAATCCAGTGACTTCATTGGGTCTTGCGGTGGCGGGCGGTTTTTTATTAAGCCGATTATTGAACCGTCGCTAAATAGCCGCCATCATGAAACCGAACGCAGCCAATGATGCAACGATTGAGCAAACGGCAACGCATGATGAATCCATCGGTTCTAATGCGTTGGAAGATGTTCAGTCATTATGGTATGAACTGCGGGGCTTAATCTATGAACACCTTCAGCTCGCCGCCTTAGAAACGCGTCGGGCAGGCGAAAGTCTGGTGACTATGCTGATTGCAGGCGTGCTGGTTGCCGTGTTACTGATTGGCGCGTGGCTGGGAATCATGGTTGCGGTGGTGCTGATGCTGATAGAGCAGGGTATGGTGGCGAGTGCTGCCATTCTGCTTGCGGTGGCAGGCAATTTGCTTATCGCTTTACTGCTTTGCGGTGTGATACGTCGCAAGAGTCATTATCTGTACTATCCGTCCTTGTTGAGTAGTCTTAAACCGATACCGCCAACGCACAGGCATAAGGATAAATCATCATGACGCATTACTTTAAACCCGCTTCCGCGATTAACGCCCAAATCAAGGATACCGAGCAGCAAATACTCAATCATCAACAGGCTATTGATAGGCGCACTCATGCTTTGGCTGGAAAAATACAGCAACAAATGGCTAAACCCGCCAACTTGCTACTGGCGGTGGGTATCGGTTTTATAGCGGGTGAACTGACCCAGAAAGGCTGTCGCACGACTGATAATCCACACGCTACGGAAACATCGCCGTTAACCACCGCATTCAGTCTTATCGGTTCGGCGAGAACTTTATATGCCGCGCTGCCTTTCATCTTGATGATAACGTCTCGTTATCAAGCGGGCGCAACTGAACAGCAGAGGGCAGATAAGACAAACAGAACAACGGCGAGTCTGTGATGAACATTGACCGCCTGCTTTTTCACTTTACTGGAGAATACTCATGAATCTTCCCCTTGAACCCTTGCTGTCTCTCGTCGTCGGGATATTGATTTTGATAGTGCCACGGTTTTTAAATTATTTCGTGGCAGTGTATTTGATTGTCCTCGGCATTTTGGGGCTGGCACACTAATGCTCTTGACCGTGTTAGTTATCGTTCCCGCGCCAGAACGCGGAAACGATAACAACGCTTATTCGCCTAACAGATGCCTGATAATAAAATAATGATCTTCAAACATTTTTTCAGGTTTCATATCGGCTAACGGCAGCCAAAATGCCTTTTCCGCATCATCTGCACCTTTTACTTTAGGCAATTCTTCCGCCGCAGGTAATTCAATCAAAAACGCATGAGTAATAGTGCGTCCGCGTGCCGAACGGTGCGGATCATCAAAAGTATGCTGGCGTTTAATACAGCCGCGCAATACAGGATCGGGGATTTTCAGTTTGGTTTCTTCGCGCAGTTCGCGAATACAGCCATCTTGTAAACGTTCATACTGCCCGATAAAGCCACCCGGCAACGCAGCTAAGCCCTTACCCGGTCTGGCGCGGCGTTTGACCAATAAAATATGCCCCGATTGAATCACCACTGCATCGACCGTGACAAATACAGGCGGATACGGCACGGCTTGCCATTGTCGTTTGTAATCTTGGATAAATTCATGTTCAGCGCGGATATAATCAAACGCGGTCTGACTGAACTGCTCGGCAAAAAATGCTTGTGTGCCTTTGGGCGTTAAGGTGTTGAAAATGCTGTCGCTGTGGCTGAAATTATCCGCGTGGCTAAAATAATCATCACGCAAACCCGTGGCATTCAAACCATCCAGATTATCCACTTCAATAGATTCCCATTGCGGAAACATTTTTAAATAAAACGAACTGTGATCTTTTGAATGCCCGATTAAAGCAATGCTGGGCGTGTTATGCGGCATGGTATTCAACGCCTGCACCACGCCGTTGACAATGGTTTGCACCGACTGCATCCAGATAGCGTCGTTATACGGCGAATCCATCAACGGCAACACCGTGATTCTGTCTGCGTCTTCTTTGCTAAACGAATTTAAAATCATCGCCTTGCGTTCATTAAACGACCACGGGTTACGATGTGAGACGGGCAAATGGGCAGAGCCGCACAGCACAATCATTTTTTCAGCCCGTTGCAAACCTTGGCTGATAATGTGCTGATGACCGTTATGGTAGGGTTGAAAGCGACCGATAAAGACCGCGAAGTGGTAATTTTTCATAGCAAGGAATCCCCTTGGTTAATGTGAAGCCTTGTCTATCAAGGCGGGTTTATTCTAGTCTGATTGTACTATGTTGTTAAGTGTTAGTTGTTTCAATATAGGATAGAATTTGTCTGATAGAAAACACGGTATAAGGAGTTAAAACCATGAGTGTAGTGATAAAAGATGGCTTTATCAGCGTAGAAGCGTATTTAGCAGGAGAATTGCTTGCCGACACCAAGCATGAATATATGGATGGTGATGTGTATGCAATGGCAGGGGCGAGTAAAAATCATCAAAGTATTGCAGGCAATGTAGTGGCTGAAATAAGACAGCATTTAAAAAATACATCCTGCCGTCCGTTTGGTTCTGACGTTAAAGTCAAAGTCGGTAAGCAATTTTTTTACCCTGATGTGATGGTGGTCTGTGAGGATAAAACCGACAATCCCTATTACACCGAATCGCCGATTTTAGTAGTTGAAGTGCTGTCCAAATCGACACGCCGCACCGATGAAACCATTAAGCGCACCGCCTATCAATCGTTGCCCAGTGTGCAGGAATATGTGCTGATTGAGCAGGATTTTGTTGATGTGGAAGTCTGCCGACGCTCTTCTGGCTGGGTATCCAATCATTATTTTTTAGGTGATGATGTGTGGTTTGAATCGTTGGATTTTAACGTGGCGGTAGAAGAAATTTATCGCTGGGTTGACAATGAAGACATGGCGGCGTTTTTACAAGCGCGGGAAGCCGAGTTGTTATATACCGATGTAGCAGAGTGAACATAATGAATGATAATAGTGTAAACGATCAAAAAGTAATTGTTTGTTACTGTAGCGGCACAACCGAAACAATAATTGACGAGTTGATTGCCAAAGGTGTCAATACGCTGGAAGGCATAGCCAATGAGACAGGTGCAACCACAGGCTGCGGGTCTTGTGATTATGCCGTCGCGGCATTAATTGCTCAGCGTGTATGACGGCATTGATGAACCACAAAACCTATCTTGGATTTTTGCGATCTCAGTTTTTTATCATGCCCAATAAAAGCGCGATATGCACCAATTCGGCTAACGTAGAGACTTTCAGTTTACTTTTCACCTGCGTGCTGTAATTGGCAATGGTTTTGTAACCTAAGCACAGTTCATCGGCGATTTTGTGGGCGGTGTAGCCTTTTGCCAATAATAAAAACACATCAAATTCTCTGGCGGATAATGATTCTATAATGGCTTTGTAATCATCCCCGCTGGGTAACGGTTCATTAGCCGAGGGTTGTGCTTGTTTTACTAAGCCGTGTTCAATGTACAGTTCACCTGCGGCGACGCGTTGTATGGCTTCAATCAGAATGTCAGGGTGGGCGTTTTTGCTGATATAGCCTTTTGCACCTGCGTTGATGGCGCGGTCGATATACACGCTTTCATCGTGGACGCTGAACACCAGTATTTTGGCGTTACTGTCACGGTGACAAATGCGCCGAATCGCTTCCAGTCCGCCGATGCCCGACATGGATAAATCCATGACCAGCACATCAGGCTGCAACTCGGTGTAGAGCTGACAGGCTTGTTCGCCGCGTTCAGCTTCGGCGATGACGTTAATGCTGTCTTCGGTCGCCAGTAACATACGAAAACCCGCGCGAACAATGGCGTGATCGTCTACCAAAATAATGCTTATCGGGGTGTTCATGAATGAGGAATACTCGCGAATATTGTCATGCCTTGCTGCGGGCTGCTTTGCAGGATAAGTTCACCGCCTAAACTGTTGATGCGTTCCTGCATACCCAATAAGCCGAAGCCTGTTTGTTTTCCATTGGTTAAGCAGCCTTGCCCATTGTCGGCTACCGTTAATTGCAAGCCGTCGCGGTCAATTGCCAGCTTGATGTTGACGTGGCTTGCCTTGGCATGACGCACGGTGTTGGTTAAACATTCCTGTACGACTCGAAACAGTTGAATGGCAATTTTAGCATCCAATCTATCGGCTTCATGACTGCACTCCAGACTGATTGTTAAATCGGGTTGCCTGATTGCCCAGTGATTAATCAAATCTTCCAGCGTGGCGGTTAAGCCCAGTTCCGTCAAAATCAAGGGATGCAACTGGTGCATCATGGAACGCACCACGGTCATTAAATGGTTGCAGGTGCTGATAATGGCATCGGTGCTTTGTTTACTATCGGCTTTAGGTCGCGCGGCGGTGACAGCCATGACTTTTATCGCAGTCAACGATTGCCCCAGTTCATCATGCAGTTCTTGCGCTAAACGTTGCCGCTCGTCTTCCTGAATTTCCAGCGTGTGTTGCGTGAGCGCGCGATTTTCCCGTTTAATACTACTGAGTTTGTCGGCGAGCTGGTTAATGGCGTTGGCAATATCGGCGTATTCTTTGATAGCAAACGGCGGCAGTTTTTGCTGATACTGCCCCGATTCGATGACTTTTAATGCGTTGACAATGGTGGTGATGGAATTGAGGGTTCTGTTAAATACCAGATTAACCGCGAAAAAACTCAGCAAGGTCAGCGAACAAAACGAAATAAAAAAAGCGATATTTTCCTGCCACACTTCGGTAATTTCATCCAGCGGATTGGCTTGAATCAACAGCGTCAGATGTTTGCCATCACTGAGCGTCAAGGTGTGTTGCGTGTTCAGCGGTTCGCCTTGTACCAGATTGATAAACCATTGCGGCGGTGTGTGGTCATGCCCTATTGCATGGGTGTCGTGCGGGAAACTGATAATCTGCCCTGAGGGTTGTTGTATGCGCACCGTTAAATGGCGGATTTCTTCCAGCGCGTTCAGTTGCGGCAACCAGTCGGGCGTGGCTGAACTGTGCGAAAAACCGAAACTAATCAGTTTGACCGCCAGTTGAATGGATGAATTGACTTCTTTATTAACGGCGGTTCGTGCTTGCCATATCGCTATAGAACCGCCCAGCAACAGCACGGACAAGGACAGGAAAAAAATTCGGATGTTGATTTGATAGCGTAAACTCATGGAATCCGTCGGGTGCGGTAAAAAGCGTCATTATTCATGTCCTGTGCAGGATGTGCTATAGGAATAATTCTTTTTTTGTCCACGAAAGTCATGAAAAGCACGAAAAAAAGTAAAAAATAATGATAAGTCGTTGCGCAAAAGTGTTTAGACCCACAACTGCCAGTCGTTTTATGCCGCATAATGTATTCATCTATCATTCACAGTCCAAGCCATGCCGTGGACTCCGAATGATAGAGGTTGATTTTTTCGTGCCTTTCGTGCTTTTCGTGGACGATGGTTTTTTTCATGCGTAACAGCAGTCAATAAGTTGTGATGCAGGAGTCCAATAGCTAAGGCTATAATCTCTACATAATCTAAAATCAAACAAACAGTAACTCATGAATATTTTACTAAAAAACACGCTCTGGATAATGGTTGCGGTACTGGGTGCAGGAGCTGTATCGGGTATCGCGCTCAATCGTGGCGAACCGATAAACGCCCTGTGGTTTATTACCGCCGCGTTGTGTATTTACGCTATCGGCTACCGTTTTTATGCGGCGTGGATTGCCGCGACGGTGTTAATGGTCGATGAAACCCGCGCCACACCTGCGGAACGCTTGGAAAATGGCAGTGATTTTATCCCGACCAATCGCTGGATAGTCTTCGGTCATCATTTTGCCGCCATCGCAGGGCCTGGCCCTCTGGTCGGCCCGACGCTTGCCGCGCAGTTTGGCTATTTACCCGGCACGCTGTGGATTTTGTTCGGCGCGGTGTTGGGCGGTTGCGTGCAGGACATGGTAACGCTGTTTTTATCCACGCGTCGTGATGCCAAAAGTTTAGGGCAAATGGCGCGGGATGAACTGGGCGCGTTAGGCGGTACGGCGGCGTTGATTGCCACCTTTGTCATTATGATTATTCTGATTGCGGTGCTGGGTTTGGTGGTAGTGAATGCCATGAAACACAGTCCGTGGGCCACGTTTACCGTCTCAGCGACTATTCCGATTGCGATGCTAGTCGGCGTGTATATGCGTTATATAAGAGTGGGGCAGGTGCTGGAAGCCTCGGCGTTGGGCGTGGTGCTATTGTTACTTGCCGTTGCGGGTGGACGGGTGATTGATGAAAGTGCGACTTTGCGGGTGTTATTCGACCACGAAGGCTTAACGCTGGCGTGGTGGGTGATGGCGTATGGCTTTGCGGCGGCGATTTTACCTGTGTGGTTGTTATTAGCCCCGCGTGATTATCTCTCGACTTATATGAAACTCGGCACGATTACGCTGTTGGCTGTCGCGATTATTCTGTTGCAACCCGATGTGAAAATGCCCGCAGTGACCCAATTTATTGATGGCACAGGGCCGATTTTTGGCGGAAAATTATTTCCATTTGTCTTTATAACGATTGCCTGCGGGGCGATTTCGGGCTTTCACGCGCTGATTGCCTCAGGCACAACGCCGAAATTATTAACCAATGAACGTGATATTCGCATGATTGGCTACGGCGGGATGTTGTTGGAATCGTTCGTGGCGATTATGGCAATGATAGCGGCGACCGTGTTAGACCCAGGGGTATTTTTTGCGATTAACAGCTCAGCGGGTGTGGTCGGTAAAGAAGCGGTGGATGCAGTCGCTAAGATTTCCTCATGGGGTTATCCCGTCACCGTGGAACAAATGCAGGTGTTAGCGCAGCAAATGGGTGAAGCCACATTGTTTGCGCGTACAGGCGGTGCGCCGTCTCTTGCAGTTGGTATGGCGAGTATTTTCGGCAGTGCGTTTGGCGAGAGTATGCTGGCATTGTGGTATCACTTCGCCATTATGTTCGAGGCGATTTTTATTCTGACTACGCTGGATGCAGGCACGCGCGTCGGGCGGTTTATGTTGCAGGATATTTTGGGCAATAAATGGGCGGCTATGGGACGGACTTCGTGGTTGCCGTCGGTGATTGTTACCAGCGCGGTGGTGGTGTCGCTATGGGGCTATTTCTTGTATATCGGCGTGATTGATCCCAATGGCGGGGTGAATATTTTGTGGCCGCTATTCGGCATTGCCAATCAAATGTTAGCGGCGATTGCCTTGTGTGTGGCAACAGGAATTTTAGTTAAATCCGCGAAAGGCAAGTATGCGTTTATCACAGGTGCGCCGTTGTTGTGGCTGATTATTATCACCAGCACCGCCGCGTGGCAAAAACTGACCAGCGACGATGTGCGTATCGGCTTTTTAGCGGCGGCAAATGATTTGTCGGCTAAATTAGCCGCTGGTTTATTACCGCCTGATAAAGCCGCTGTCGCGCCGAAACTGATTTTTAATTTTCAGCTGGATGCGGTGATTACGTTGTTCTTCGTCAGCTTATTGTGGCTGATTGTGTTCGATATGGTGCGCGTGTGTGTGCGTTATCTGACGGGAAAATCGGTTCCTGTGTTGACCGAAGTACCGCATAGTTTTACGCGCTTGGCAGAAGAATGGGTCAGGGATTAATCATGCTGCAAGTCATTAAAATTGTCTGGCAAGCCATTCGCCAGTTATCGGGTGATGATGCTTATGAGCGGTATCTTCGTCATCATGCAGAACATCATGCCGCCGAGAGCGAACCACTGAGTAAACAAGCCTTTTTTAAAAAGTGGCAGGATGAAAAGTGGCAGGGCGTGAAGCGGTGTTGTTGAGATGAGTACACCGTCAGCTTAGTTATGACGGGTAAGGTTACTTAGACCTGCGGGGTTTTAAAAACTTCGCAGGTCTTTCTCGCACTGTGATAATAAAAAGGATTGTGTTGTTACGGTCTTGCTCCTGCTTCAATTGCCGTAGGTAAGAACACCAGCAGAACGCCGCTGACAAGTATCAAAAACACACTCAGCACCAGCGCGAGTGTTGCATGAGTATGGTTATACAACCAGTAAATGAAAGCAGGGTGTGTTAAATAAAGCAGGCTGAATAAGATAATCGCCCAGCCCCACGCTTGGTCGGTGCTTGCGTATGACGATTTCAAAGTGTAGCCGAGTAGACCGCCCAAGCCGCCGACACCTATTCCTAAAATGCCCGATAAAATAAGTAATCCGTAAAATAAAATCTGCATTCGTTGTGAGCCTTAAAAATAATGTTTAATGGGTAGATGCAAGGTCGTAAAGAAAATTGCAGAGTATCAGAATAAAACGCTAGACTAACAGACGGTTTTTACGTTAAAAGAGCATAACTGTTCTTCAAAAGTTGCAAGGAATTTATCATGTCGTTTTTACCGCAACAACCCAGTAGTGTGACCGAGATATTGTCTGCCAGTGTTAAATTGTACACTGAAAGTTTTCCTAAATTGATTGGTTACAGTTTGATATTGTTTGTCTTTAACAGTGTAATTTCAAGTTTCGTCAACGATGCCATGCCTCCAATAGATACTACGCTTGAACCTGCGGAGCAAATGGCGGCAGCGTTGCAAATGTTGCCTTCTAGCTTAAGCATTACCTTTATCGCTATTTTGGTATCCTGCGTGTTTTATGGTGCGATGATTTATCGCATTGATAACGTGGTCAATCAGCGTGATGATGATTTTGTCGGGATGTTGTTATTGGCACTTAAAAAATTCCCCGTCATTATCGTGGCGGGTATTCTTTATACCATTGCCATCACTATCGGCACTTTGTTATTAGTCATTCCCGGCATGATTCTGATGATTTCGCTGTCATTCTGCGGGTATTTTATTCTGCTGGAAGATAGGGGCGGTTACGACTCATTAATGGCAAGTCATCGTTTGGTGTGGGGCGATTGGTGGCGTACTAATATCGTATTTTTTGTGCCGACATTGATACTGGTTATTATTTTTATGATGGTTGGATTTTTGGGCGGTATCACTGATTCTACCGCGGAATCATCCGATACGCTGAACACCATTTTTGAATTATTGGGTGCGCTTATCACCCCGTATTTTTATGTTATCGGCTATCTGCAATACCACGATTTAAAATTGCGTAAAAAAATGTAACTTTCATAACCCCCGAACCAAGAGAATAGGATGCGTACATATCACCTGCAAGTTGTCGTCGCCGCAATCACTGTATTAAGCATTGGTGTTTGTCATGCAGATACGGTTTATAAATGTAAAAACGAACAAGGTAAATTACTGTATCAAAAAACACCGTGTGCCATAGAAAAGCAGGTGGTCAGTTCGTGGACTCCCAATACGAAAGTTGCCGCGCCTGCACAAAAAACCGAGAAAAAACCTTCCGAGCCATTAATCCTTAAGCAAGGGCAGGGTGGTCATTATTATTCGAGTGCTGAAATTAACAGCCACTCGCTGACCTTTGTCGTCGATACGGGTGCGACGATGGTTTCATTACCGAGGGAGTTTGCCAATTCAGCGTCCATGTTTTGTAATGACAAAGCGCAGGTGAATACCGCTAATGGTGTGGCTAATGTCTGTACTACGACTATTACCGAAATGAAACTGGGTAATTTTACCCTGACCAATGTACCCGCTATGATTGTGCCGAATTTAAGCCAGCCGTTGTTGGGTATGAATGTGTTGGGGCTGTTTAATATCGAACAAAAAGACAATGAAATGAAGCTCTCAGAAAAGGAAACTAAAGCCCCTTAGACGCTGAATGTGACAGTCGTACGGCTGTCATGCAGTACGGCTATAATCATGCGTTACCCCACCTGTTGATAATTGACCACGAGGATGAGAATGCGCCCGTTTACAGGCAGCTATACGCTGGATGATGTACAGTTTTTATTAAAGCCGATAAGCGTAGAAGATACGCCTGTTCATATCAAAGAAGCCCTGATTCAGTCAGGTAAAAAACATTATTCCGAAATGCTCAGCCATGAGTCATTGCCCGCCGATGATTATGTCGCGCTGTTTCATGAGGCAATGGCGTTAAATCAGGAGCGTGTCGCCGAGCATTTGTTGATATTGGCAAAACAGATGATTGCCACCCGTCCAGAGGGTATTACTTTAGTTTCTCTGGCGCGCGCAGGAACACCTGTCGGTGTGTTGCTCAAACAGGTGTTAAAACGCTATTTCAATACCGAGGCGGCGCATTATTCGGTGTCGATTATTCGTGATGTCGGCTTGGATACCAATGCACTGCGCTTTATTTTGCAGCATCACACGCCGCAATCCTTGGTGTTTGTTGATGGCTGGACGGGTAAAGGTGTTATTGCCCGCCAATTAGCAGACAGTCTGGCAGATTTCGCGCTCAGTGACAGTGTGAATATCCCCGCTGACTTATATGTATTAACCGATTTATCGGGCAGTGCCGCCGTTGCTGCCTCGTGTGAAGATTATCTGATTCCCTCCAGCGTGTTGAATTCAACCGTGTCAGGCTTGGTAAGTCGTTCAGTATATGACCCGCACAGCGCAGACGCGGCTGATTTTCATGGTTGTGTGTATTATCAGCAGTTCACCGAACAGGATTTATCAGGATACTTCATTGAAACCATGCTGGATTGTGTGGAGCGGGTATGGCGCAGCGGCACATTTGAAGCACAGACTATCAACCGCCCGCAGTTACAGACAATTTCGCAGAATCTGCTGCACAATCTAGCCGCGCAATATGGCATCAGCCATGCCAATTACATCAAACCGGGTATTGGTGAAGCCACGCGGGTGTTGTTACGCCGCGAAGCCCAACGTTTGTTATTACGCGACTTAACTGCTGAGGCTACGCGCCATTTGCGCTGGTTGGCGGAGTCTAAATCCATTCCTGTCACGGTCTGTGCGGATTTACCGTATCAAGCCGTGGCACTTATTAAAGAAATTAATTCATGACATTACACACAATTCCTTGTACGCCGTGGGCGTTAGGTGCGCCGCTTTATATGCCTGCACACCGTCACGATATTTTAGAGTGTGCCAATGGCGAGAAATATCCGTCGTTGCGTTCGATGATTTTTTGTACCGAAGATGCGGTATCGCACAATGAAGTGGATAGCAGTTTGCGGCATTTGGGTTTATGTCTACAGGGTTTTCGAGACGTACCTGCGCGGTTTCGCTTTATTCGGGTACGCAATCCAGAGGTGCTGGCGCGTTTATTGGACTTGCCGCATATTGATAAAATCGACGGTTTTGTGTTGCCGAAATTTGATACCGGCGTGTTCCATGCCTATTTCGATCAGCTGAAAGATACGCCGTTTAAAATTATGCCGACGCTGGAAACCCGCGATGTGTTTGATGTAGGGGCAATGTGCGAGTTAAGACAGGCGTTGTTACAGGACGAGGTGTTTGCCCGTATTTTGATGTTGCGTATCGGCGGCAATGACTTGATGAATCTGTTGGGTATCCGCAGACCCCGCAATTTAACATTGTACGATACCCCGATGGGGCAGGTGATTTCCCAATTGGTGACGGTATTTAATCCCTATCATTTTTCGTTATCTGCACCCGTATTTGAATATCTTAATGACAATGACACCTTGCAAAAAGAAATTCAACGCGATTTGGCGTATGGTTTGTGCGGCAAAACGGCGATTCATCCCAATCAAATCGCCAGCATTGAAGCGGGATACTCAGTCGAGTTGGATGATTATGAAATGGCGGTTAAACTCGTTGACAGTGCCGCGCCTGCGGTCTTTAAAATGCACCACGCCATGTGTGAAGTGGCAACCCATCGGCACTGGGCAATGGGTATTTTGCAGCGGCAGCAGTGTTATGGGGTGAGCGGGGAAACCGCCTTGGCGTGTGCCGAGGTGTCGTTATAGAGCGAATGTCCACGAAAGACACGAAAAGCACGAAATATAAATATTGAATGATGAGTTAAACCGTTCGTGGTGAGTGTGTCGAACCACATCAACACCTTTCGACAAGTTCAGGGTAAACGGCAACCGTAAAATATCACTCAATATTTTTGACTGCCAATTGATGTTTTCGTGGCTTTCGTGCTTTTTGTGGACAATATTGATAAGAAAGGGGAAATTATGAATAATCGAATTGATTTGGTTGCTGGACAAAATTGTCCGCTATCAACGCCGTCGCTGCATATTTTAGTCAGTCACGGTACTTGTCCGCAGGGGTTGGAGCTGGATGTCAGTGCATTTTTACTGAATGCACAGGGCAAGGTATCAACAGATGATGATTTTATTTTTTTTAACCAGCCTGCCAAAGTCGATCAGGGGATTTTACTGGAACCTGAACAAAATCGTTTTACCCTGCATTTAGAGCGCACCGGCAGCGATGTACAGAAAATATCGTTAGCCATGACGATTGCCGATGGTGCGAGTAAAGGGCAGAATTTCAGTCATCTCAACAGCGTCACTGTGCTGGTAAAAGATTTTTTAACCGGGTTGGAATTGACCTGTTTTGTCTTGGACACCACACCCAATAAAGAAACCGCCTTGATTCTTGCTGAATGTTATCGGCATCAGGGAAATTGGAAATTCCGTGCTATAGGGCAGGGTTTTGTCGGTGGCTTGCAACCGTTAGCGGAACATTTCGGTGTCGATGTCAGTGAAGCGGAAACCAGTAGTTCAGCGACTGCCGAGTCATCGCCACCTGATGTCACACCCGCAAAACTGAATCTCAGCAAAGTTACGCTGGAAAAGAAAGGTCAGTCTATTTCACTGGAGAAACAAGCAGGCGGATTGAGTGAAATTATGGTTAATCTTAATTGGAATGCCACGCCTGTTAAATCGGTCGGCTTTTCCCGTCAAGCGGCAACCGAGGGCATAGACCTTGATTTGGCGTGTCTGTGGGAATTTGAACAAGGCGAAATTGGTGCAACTCAAGCCTTAGGCGGGCATTTCGGTAATTTTCATGCCTTTCCGTTTATTGAACTGGATCAGGATGACCGCAGCGGACAATCAGTCGGCGGCGAAACTTTACGCATTAACGGGCGTTACTGGCAGGAATTTCGGCGCATTTTAATTTATACCTTTATTTATGAAGGCGTACCGAACTGGTCTCATGTCGATGCGGTGATTACCATCAAAACCAAAGACCAGCCCGATATTGAGGTGCGTCTTGACAGTTATCGAAACGACCAGTTTTTATGTGCCATTGCGGTGCTGGAAAACATTAATAATCAAGTGAAAATCACTAAGCTGGTAGACTATTTTTCAGGGCATCCAGAAATGGACAGGGCTTACGGCTGGGGCTTGAATTATGTCGCTGGCAGCAAATAATATACTTATCAATACTAACTAGGAGAACGATAATGGGTTTTTTTGACGATTTAAAAAACAAAGCGAATGAATTAAAGAACGATGTATTGAAATTCAAAAACAAAGATTTTCTCAATGCGGCAATGGCAGGTTCTGCGTTGATTGCAATGGCGGACGGCTCTATCAGCGCGGAAGAAAAACAAAAAATGATTAAGTTCATTGAGCATAATGAGTCGTTGTCGGTGTTTACCACCAGCGATGTCATCAAAGCCTTTCAGGATTTTGTCGGGCAGATAGAGTTTGATAAAGACATCGGCGAATCGAAAGCCTATCAAGCCTTGGCGAAAATGAAATCGAACAACGAAGCGGCGCGGTTGTTGATTCGTATGATTATCAGTATTGCGGCTTCAGATGGTAATTTTGATAAAGATGAGAAAAAAATTGCGGTGAAAATAGCGCAGGAATTAGGCTTGAATCCAGCCGAGTTTGAATTGCTGTAGGAAATATAGAGCAAACCTGACAGGCGTATAAAACCTGTCAGGCTGCATATTAGCAATTAGAAAGTAATAGTGCCTTGTACCCAGATTTTTTGGGTGTCAGTTGCATTAGGGCCAAAGCCCGTTTTACCTTGGGCATTATCAAAATAAGCGTATTTAGCTAAGATGGAATAATGCTTGCCGAATTTTTGCTCGGCTTGAAAATCCCATTCTTTGCCGTAGTTAATGTTGCCTGTGTCATCAGAAAAAGCATGAAAAGTTCCAGAAATCACAAGGCTGTCATTTTCCAAAAATTTTCCAGTCACTGTGCCGAACACGTCACGAATACCGTCTTTAGGCGTAACTAAAAATAAATCTGCCCAGCCTTGGAAAGCGTGGTTAGTACCCAGTGGAGTTTGAAAGGCCTGATTGAGACCATGACCGTTCAGCTGCTCCATCGCGCCTTGAAAGCTGAAGTTATAGGCGGTAAAGCCACCCATCACGTTAAAACGGTTGGCAGTGTATTTGACAGGACTGTTGAGATAGTCTTTTTGAATAGACCATTCAGCGGTATATAACAAACTGTAATTATCAAAAAATTTCTTCGGTTTTTCTGGATTAATAAAGCGTAAACCGTAAGTTTGACTGGATTTAGAGTTCGTTGAACCACCTCTGGCAGTAGTATCCATGTCGGTATAGCCCAGCCAATAGCCATAACCGATCATTCTGCCGTAATCACCCAAATTGTAATTCAGGTTAAGTATCGGGGCATTAATGTGTTCAGTGGTTGCGGTAAAGGTGTTCACGTTACCGATATAACCGACATTAACAACTAAATGGTTCAGTGATTTGTTGGTAATTAACACAGAGTCAAACGTGGTTTCCAATTGTCTCCAGCCGACGTTACCGATAAAGCGGTCATCATCGAATTTAATACGTTGCCGTCCGCCTTTGATAACGGTATCAGGAATACCAGAATAACTCAGCCATAATTGATTGAGTTCATTGTAACCAGGATCGGCAACTACCGAATACCACGGTTTATTGCCGCGTCCGTTGTTGTAGTCGGATTGTAAAACGTGCGTACCTTCATATTCTACATAGCCCTGTACACCATAATAGGTTGGCGACAGTACGCCGAAGCGGGTGCGTATAGTGTTGGCATTGGCTGATTTTGGTTGCACTGCGGCAGCTAATGGTTTTCCTGTGGCGGGGTTGATGGTGTTATCCTGATTAACGCCTTCATAACGATAGCGCATATCAATTTTGATGCCTCCATCTCTACCGATTTTAAGCGCGTCTTCAATAGTTTTGGTTATGTCATCAGCCATCGCTGAGCCACTGGCAACTGACAGTGAGAGTAGTGCCACAGATAGTGGTGTAAGTTTCTGATTTTTCGGCATAAAAAGCCCTCTTTTATTGGAAACATAAACAATTATTTTTCATGCCGATACGATGTGAAAATAATGAATGTGTTGTTCATGTTTACTATTTTTTATTAAGCAGTATAAGCCTCGGTTTGTACTGCGGATTTCATGTTGGGCTGCCAAAAATCGGCAGCCCAAGCTGATTATAGTTTAGTCTCCGGTTACTCTACCATCTTCTACAACTTCTTTACCTTTCAGACCAATGGTAAATTTGGATAAGTAGTCGTTGGGTTTAGTGCCGTCAAAAGTAACTTTGTCGATAAAATAGCTTTGCGGTGCTTTAAAGCCTGTTTCAGTTTTGGCAGGAAAATCAGATGCTTTGGCTTTGTTGTCGCTGATAAGTGCGTCAGCCGCTGCCATGTAAACGTCAGGTTTGAGGATTTTTTTGGCGGTTTCCATGTACCACGCATCGTCTTTGTATTCGTTAATTTGTCCCCAACGACGCATTTGCGTTAGATACCAAACCGCACCACTGTAGTACGGATAAGTTGCATTTTTACGGAAAAATACGTTGAAGTCAGGTAATGCGCGTTTGTCGCCTTTTTCATATTCAAACGTACCTGTCATGCTGTTGGCAAGAACCGCTTCATCGGCACCGACATATTTACTTTGTGCCAATATTTTGATGGCTTCAGGTCGGTTTTTACCATTGTCCTCGTCCAACCACATAGAAGCGCGAATCAAGGCTTTTACAACCGCAACATGAGTTTTAGGATTTTTTTCTGCCCATTCTTTAGTGACACCTAGGATTTTTTCAGGAATATCTTTCCACATCTCATCATCAGTAATGACAGGAACGCCTACGCCTTTAGCAACGGCTTGTTGATTCCACGGCTCACCTACGCAATAACCCAAAATAGTGCCTGCTTCCATAGTTGCGGGCATTTGGGGTGGAGGAGTCACAGATAACATGACGATAGAACCAATTTGTCCTGTGACATCATTGGGTGGTGAGTAGTAACCGGGATTGATACCGCCGCCTGCCAACCAATAACGCAGTTTAAAGTTGTGGGTGCCGACAGGAAAAGTCATGCCCATATTAAAGGCTTTACCTTCGTTTTTGTAAGCCTCAGCCACTGATTTAAGGGATTCGGCTGAAATAGGGTGTTTGCCTGCTCCACCCGCCTTCATTTTGCTCCAAGTATCATTAGAGACGGTAATTGCGTTACCGTTTACACCCATCGTATAGGCAGTAACAATGTCCGCTTTAGTGCCGAAGCCAATGCTTGCGCCAAACGGCATTGGGGCTAACATATGTGAACCGTCTAATTCGCCGCTGATGACTCTATCTAATACCAGTTTCCAGTTGGCTTGTGCTTCTAACTGTACGTTCAGTCCTTCGTCCTTAAAAAAACCTTTTTCGTAAGCAATGGCTAATGGTGCCATATCAGTCAATTTAATAAAGCCCAATTTAAGATTGGGTTTTTCCAATTTTTCTTTGCTTGCGGCAGTCGCAACTGTTACGCCTCCAAATGAAATCAAAGTAGATGCCGCAATACAGACGGCTAGTTTTTTTAACGTAACGACTTTCATACTGACCTCAATAAGTAATAATGGAACAATAAATGTATTAAACATTCATTGTTGTTTAAGCATTATGCGTGCCATAAATTAAAATAAATAATTTCACTTATGAATCAATTTGTTATATTTTTTTATGTATTTTTTTAAGAAAAATATGGTAATAGATAGGCGTTGATTTTTGGGCAATATCAATAAATTCGCACCTATTTGGAGCGATATTCTGGATGATTCAGTCGCTAAAAATAGATGACATGACAGTTACGATGAGTGCCGCCTTATCGAAAATTGCAGGCAATAAAAAACCCGCTGACACAATGTATCAGCAGGTTTTAAGGATTTGCTTCCTAGCATCAAGGTCAAGAATAACTTGAGTGGCGATACATAGCAGTATCCAGTATCAAGTGGTTGTATACGCAGTTTTTAATTGATATGAAGCTGATTAACTAGGTTTGCACTATTTTAGGTCGGGCAATTAGAAATTGACGTTGCCTTGTACCCAGATTTTTTGGGTGTCCGTGGCGGCAGGTGAAAAACGACTGCCTGCATTATCAAAATAAGCGTATTTTGCTAACACAGAATAATGCTTGCCGAATTTTTTCTCGGTTTGAAAATCCCATTCTTTACCGTAATTAATGTTGCCCGTATCATCAGAGAACGCATGGAAAGTGCCTGTGACTGCCAAGCTGTCATTTTCCATAAATCTGCCTACGATGCTGCCGTAAACATCACGAATACCGTCTTTAGGTGTGACTAAAAATAAATCTGCCCAGCCTTGGAAAGCGTGGTTAGTCCCTAATGGTGTAACAAAAACCTGATTCACACCGTGACCGTTCAACTGCTCCATGCCTGCCATAAAGTCGTAGTGATCGTACGCTCGCAGACCGCCCATGACGTTATAACGATTGGCGGTATAGTTCACAGGGCTGTTGATGTAGTCTTGTTGAATGCTCCATTCAGCCGTATACAGTGGGCTGTAGTGTTCCATAAACTTTTTCGATGGCTTTTCGCTGTTGATGACACGAATACCATAGGTTTGATTTGATTTGGAATTTTGCCCCGTTCTGCCTGTGGTATCAGGTTGCGTGTAGCCCAGCCAATAGCCGTAACCGATTAAATTACCGTAAGCCCCCATGTTGTAATTCAAGTTCAAAATCGGGGCGCGGATGTCTTCATTGGTGGCAGTGAAGCTACTGACGTGACCGATATAGCCGACATTGGCGGTTAAGTTTTTAATGGATTTGTTGGTGACCAATACCGCATCAAATGTCGTTTCCAGCTGTCTCCAGCCGACGTTACCGATAAAACGGTCATCATCAAACTTAATACGTTGCCGTCCACCTTTGATAACGGTATCAGGTACGCCAGAATAACTAAGCCATAATTGATTGAGTTCATTCCAGTCAGGGTCGGCAACGGTTGAATAGTTAGGTTTATTATTACGACCGTTATTGTAATCAGATTGTAAAACGTGAGTGCCTTCGTACTCCACATAACCTTGCACACCCTGATAACTGGGGCTTAGTACACCGACGCGCGTGCGGATAGTGTTGGCATTGGCGGTTTGTGGTTGGGCAACTAATGGTTGTCCATTAACGGTATTGATGACATTATCCTGATTGACGTTTTCATAGCGATAGCGGGTATCAATTTTAACAGCACCGTCTTTGCCGATTTTAAGTGCGTCTTCAATATCTTTAGTTGTATCGGCCAAGGCTAGGCCACCACTAACGGACAGGGAGAGTAGTACCGCTGAGAGCGGTATGGTTCGTCGATTTTGTGGCATAAAGCCTCCTTTTATATGAGTAAAAATTTGTATTAAGTCTAGCATTGTTTGAGTTTTTTTATAGAAAGCATTGGCTATGTCATTATTTTAATAAGCCATATACATAGTGTTTTTATTTTTCTCTTTGCTAATCAATGGGATAGTGATTTGCTAAAGACTTTAAGTTAGTAATGTTTCTTAAAATACGTTGAGTTGAATATATTTTTGATATGTTATTCAGAGTCAATGATTAATGTTTATCTGTTTTTCAAAAACAGTGCTGGATGTTGATACTAACGGGGATTTTTATTTATACGAGATAAAGCATTAACCATAATCGCCATATTGGCAGTGCTAATCCAGCGTTGAGGAATCGGCGTTTTTGTGGTGTAATGCCAATGTTTTACGTCTTAATGCGCCTCTTCATTTTAATGATTAAAATGAAGGGGATGGTTTCGCCACAACTTGCTTGGAGAGTAGGCCTCAACTATGCAATTTACTATTAAAAAAGGTTTGGATCTTCCCATTACGGGAAGCCCTAAACAAGAGATTGAAGATGGCAATAAGGTTAATTCCGTTGCTATTTTGGGAATGGATTATGTGGGCATGAAGCCCACCATGATGGTTAATGAAGGGGATAAGGTCAAATTAGGTCAAATTCTTTTTACTGACAAGAAAAATCCAGGTGTCAATTTTACGTCGCCAGCGGCTGGTGTCGTTAAATCAATTCATCGCGGTGCTAAACGGGTTTTGCAATCCGTTGTTATTGAATTGCAGGGTTCTGCACAAGAAACCTTTGCTAAATACAGTGCAACTGATTTAGCCGATTTAACCGCGCAACAAGTGCAGGAAAATTTAGTTGCCTCAGGGTTGTGGACAGCATTACGCACCCGTCCTTATGGCAAAATCCCCGCTATAGACAGTAAACCTGCGTCTATTTTTGTGACTGCAATGGATACACGCCCACTGGCGGCTGATCCTGAGTTTATCATCAAAGAACGTGCGGATGATTTTGCCAATGGTTTAAAAGTCATTGCTAAATTAACGGACGGCAAAACCTATCTTTGCAAAAAAACAGGCGATGAAATTGCCACAGGCAACGCGCCTGTAACAGTTGCAGAATTCAGCGGCCCGCATCCTGCGGGTTTGCCAAGTACGCATATTCATTTTATTGATGCTGTCAATATCCATAAATTTGTCTGGCATATTGATTATCAAGCGGTTATGGCGATTGGTGCGCTATTCACTACAGGTCATTTAAACGTTGAGCGTGTCGTCTCTCTGGCAGGCCCTACGGTTAAAAATCCACGTTTACTGCGTACTCGCGTCGGTGCAAATCTCGATGAATTAGTCGCTGGTGAATTAGCCGATGACGTTGAAAGTCGTGTCGTGTCTGGCTCAGTGCTATACGGTCATACCGCAAGCGACTGGTCTGCGTATTTAGGTTTTTATGATTTACAAGTCTCGGCGTTAAAAGAAGGCAGAGAGCGTGAGTTGTTCGGCTGGATAGTGGCAGGTAAAAATAAATATTCTGCATTGAATGTGTATACCTCCAGTGTCGATAAAAAACATAATCGTTTATTCCCACTGACAACGGATAAAAACGGCAGTAACCGTGCGATTGTACCTGTAGGCATTTATGAAACAGTTATGCCGCTGGATATTTTGCCAACGCCGTTATTAAAATCGTTGATAGTCGGTGATTCTGACCAAGCACAATTATTGGGTTGTTTGGAATTGGATGAAGAAGATATGTCCTTATTTACCTTTGTTGATCCGGGTAAGCATGATTTCGCCCCTGTCTTGCGTGCGAATTTAACTAAAATTGAGAAGGAGGGCTAATGTCGGCTAGAAAATTCTTAGACAGCATAGAGCCGCATTTTACCAAAGGCGGTAAATTGGAAAAGTATTACGGTCTCTATGAGATGGTCGATACGTTCATTTATACCCCTGCTGATGTGACACGCGGCACGACTCATGTTCGTGACGGTAACGATTTAAAACGCACCATGACCTTTGTGGTGATTGCGACGTTGTTCTGTATTTTGATGGCAGTGTATAACACAGGTTATCAGGCTAACTTGGCAATGGCAGAAATGCACGTTGACAAAATTGACAACTGGCGCAGTATCCCGATGATGGTATTCGGTTACAACCCGTATAATCCATTATCCTGTATCGCGCATGGCGCATTATATTTCTTACCTATCTATATCGTCACATTGGCGGTCGGTGGTGTGTGGGAAGTATTGTTCGCAACCGTTCGCGGTCACGAAGTCAACGAAGGCTTTTTAGTATCGTCAATGTTATACACATTGATTATGCCGCCCGATATGCCTTTATGGCAGGTCGCGCTAGGTATTTCTTTCGGTATCGTTATCGGTAAAGAAGTCTTCGGCGGTACAGGCAAAAACTTCTTAAACCCTGCCTTAAGCGGACGTGCATTTTTATACTTTGCTTATCCAGCTTCTATCTCTGGTGATTCAGTTTGGGTTGCAGTCGATGGTTATACCGCAGCAACACCATTAGGCTTAGCAGCTAACGGTGGATTGGAAGCGGTTTACAATGCACACTACAGCTGGATGCAAACCTTCTTTGGTTTTGAACCCGGTTGTTTAGGTGAAACTTCTACCCTCGCTATCTTAATTGGTGCGGCATTCTTGCTTTATACCCGTGTTGCATCGTATCGCATCATGGGCGGCGTGTTTGCAGGTATGGTTGCCACCTCATTGTTATTCAACTACATCGGCAGTGATACCAATCACATGTTCGCGCTACCTTGGTACTGGCATTTAACGGTCGGCGGTTTCGCGTTCGGTATGGTGTATATGGCAACTGACCCCGTCAGTGCCGCGATGACCAACACAGGTCGTTGGATATTTGGCGCGTTAGTCGGCGGTATGACAGTATTAATCCGCGTGGTTAATCCTGCGTTCCCTGAAGGCATTATGTTAGCGATTTTATTTTCCAATATGTTTGCCCCGACTATCGATTACTTCGTCATGCAAGCAAATATCAGAAGAAGGATGAAACGCCATGCCTAATTGCCAACACCTTGAAAAAGTATGCTCAAAACTGGAAGAGTATGAGCAATACCGAAAATTTAAAGCTTACTGCCTAAAAGTTTTAGCGTTAAGCAATGATAACTTAGAAAAAACCATCGCCGTAGCGGTTGCACTGTGTTTAGTGTGTGCGGTACTGGTATCGCTGGCGGCGGTTGCTTTAAAACCGTTGCAAATCAGTAACAAAGAACTGGACATGAAGAAAAATATTCTTGATGTTGCGGGCTTGTTACAAGCCGATAGTGATATTGAAAAAGTATTCTCCAGCCAAATTGAAGCTAAATTAGTCGATTTAGACACAGGCGAGTACGTTGATGGTGATGCTAACAGCTATGACCAACGCAAAGCGGCAAAAGACCCCGCGCAAAGCGTTGCGATTCCTAAAGACAAAGACATTGCCCACATCCGTGTTAAAGCGAAACTGGCTAAAGTCTATTTAGTGAAAGATGGCAATACCACCAAATCCATTATTTTACCTGTCAGTGGTTATGGTTTATGGTCAACGTTATACGGCTTCTTAGCCTTAGATGCTGACGGTCAAACCGTACAAAGCATCAACTTCTACGATCAAGCTGAAACTCCGGGGTTAGGCGGTGAAGTCGTTAATCCAAAATGGCGTGCGTTGTGGAAAGGCAAAAAAGTCTATGCCGAAAGTGATCAGGCCTCTTTAGAAAAAGGGCTGATTGAAGAAGCGGATAAAGGCGAGCCGGCACTGGCGTTAATTAAAGGCACAGTGGACACCAGCAAAGCAGGTTCACAATACCAAGTAGACGGTTTAGCAGGTGCATCATTAACCAGTACAGGCGTAACTAACTTGGTTAGATACTGGATGAGCAAAGAAGGCTTTGCGACCTATTTATCCAAAGTCAGAACGGTTGCGGAGAAAAAATCATGAGCAGCGAAATTTTAAATGACGAAACCAAAAAGGTATTAGTCGAACCCTTAGTGACCAACAACCCCATCACCTTACAAGTATTGGGTATCTGTTCTGCATTAGCGGTCACTTCACAAATGTCAACGTCATTGATTATGGCGTTGGCATTGACCTTAGTAACCGCGTTTTCCAGTGCGGCGATTTCTGCCATTCGTAACCATATTCCAAGCAGTATTCGGATTATCGTACAAATGACCATCATCGCGTCATTAGTCATCGTGGTTGACCAATGCTTGAAAGCCTTTGCTTACGACGTAAGTAAACAGCTATCAGTATTCGTGGGTTTGATTATCACCAACTGTATCGTAATGGGTCGTGCTGAAGCCTACGCCATGAAAAATCCACCACTGGAAAGTTTCATGGACGGTATCGGTAACGGTGCAGGTTACAGCTTGATTTTAATCATCGTCGCATTTTTCAGAGAAACTTTAGGTTCAGGTAAATTACTGGGCATCGAAGTTTTCAAACTAACCAAAGATGGCGGCTGGTACGATCCAAACGGTTTAATGCTGTTGCCACCGAGTGCATTTTTTATCATCGGCTTGATTATCTGGGGTGTCCGTCAATGGAAACCTAATCAACAAGAAACCGTTGAGTTCAAAATTATGCCGATTGCTCATGGTGAAGGAGGGCATCACTAATGGAAAACTATATCAGTTTATTTGTTAAAGCGGTTTTCATTGAAAACCTTGCACTGTCCTTCTTTTTGGGTATGTGTACGTTCATTGCGGTATCGAAAAAAATCTCTACTGCAATGGGTCTGGGTATCGCGGTGATGGTGGTGCAGTCCATCACTGTTCCTGCCAACAACATCGTATACCACGCACTATTAAAAGAAGACGCACTCTCATGGATGGGCATTACAGGCGTTGATTTAAGCTTCCTTGCACTGCTCAGCTGTATCGGTATGATTGCCGCGTTGGTACAAATTCTGGAAATGATTTTAGATAAATTCTTTCCTGCGTTATACCAAGCCTTAGGTATTTTCTTACCGTTAATCACCGTAAACTGCGCCATCTTGGGCGGCAGTTTATTCATGATTGAACGCGACTATAACCTAGGTGAAAGTGTCACTTACGGCGTAGGCAGTGGATTAGGTTGGGCATTGGCCATTACCGTTATGGCGGGTGTGCGCGAAAAACTCAAATACAGTGATATACCTGCTGGCTTACAAGGTCTGGGAATTACCTTTATCACTGCGGGTCTGATGTCACTAGGCTTTATGGCCTTCTCTGGCATCCAACTTTAAAAAGGTATCAATATGCTGGAAATTATTTTAGGGATTATCATCTTTACTGTGCTGGTTATCGCACTGGTATTTGTCATCATCGGCGCGAAAAGTAAACTGGTTGCCGAAGGTGATGTTGAAATAATCATCAATGATGAAAAGAAAATTCACGTTCCTTCAGGATCAAAACTACTGACTGCTCTAGCAGATAACGGCTTGTTCGTGTCTTCTGCCTGTGGCGGCGGCGGTACTTGCGGACAGTGTAAAGTAAAAGTCAAATCAGGCGGCGGCGAAATCCTACCGACTGAATTAGGTCATATCACCAAACGTGAAGCGGCACACGGTGAACGTTTATCGTGCCAAGTTTCTGTTAAAAATGATATGGTCGTTGAAGTTGAAGAATCAGTCTTCGGCGTGAAAAAATGGGAATGTACCGTTAAATCTAACGACAACGTTGCCACATTTATTAAAGAGTTGGTATTAGAATTACCCGCAGGCGAAGCAATCAACTACCGTGCAGGTGGTTACATTCAAATTGAATGTCCTCCGCACGTTGCTAAATATGCAGACTTCGACGTTGCAGAACGTTTCCGTGATGACTGGGATAAGTTCAATATTTGGCGTTATGTCTCTACCGTAAAAGAACCGACTTTACGCGCATACTCAATGGCTTCTTATCCTGAAGAAAAAGAAATCATGTTAAACGTGCGTATTGCGACACCACCACCGCGTGCCGATGAAAGCGTACCACCCGGCATCATGTCATCATTCATTTTTAACCTGAAACCGGGTGACAAAGTGATGGTATCAGGTCCTTACGGTGAATTCTTCGCCAAAGAAACCGATGCAGAAATGGTATTTGTCGGCGGCGGTGCGGGTATGGCTCCTATGCGTTCACACATCTTCGACCAATTAAGAAGATTGAAATCAAAACGCAAAATGTCATTCTGGTACGGTGCGCGTAGCAAACGCGAGATGTTCTATGTAGAAGATTTCGATATGCTAGCGCGGGAAAATCCAAACTTTGTATGGCATACCGCGTTGTCTGATCCATTACCCGACGACAACTGGGAAGGCTACACAGGCTTTATTCACAACGTACTGTTTGAAGAGTATTTAAAAAATCATCCAGCACCCGAAGACTGTGAGTTCTATATGTGCGGGCCACCGATGATGAACGCAGCTGTTATCAAGATGTTATTAGATAACGGCGTAGAGCCAGAAAACATCATGTTGGATGATTTTGGTGGTTAGAGTCGGCGTTTAAATCCTGTCCTGAATTTATCGAAGGGATAGGTTTGATGCTTTTGAAACGAGGAGATGGGCGGTTGCTTACTCCTCGTTTTTTTTGTTTCGTAGGTTGGGGTGAGGTACGAACCCCAAAACAAATAAGCGGTATGTTGTCGGTGTTCCCAAGTTCACCCCAACTTACGCAATCTAACTCAACGTGTGCGGTGCTAGAGTGGTGAAAGATGAAAACATTTAAACGTCCTTTTATATTTTTTGTAGAAATAGCATTGTGGTTTCTGTTTGTTGCACCTCTTAGTTTAGCAGTTCCTCTATTTTTTCTAGCTCCGTTCATTTTTTTAATGGGTTCAATCCCTGCTTTAATGGCTGGAATTTTTTTAGGATTCCAGTATCGCTCACGTTCTATTCCTAAATATGCTTCTATTCGTGCAACACTAGGTGCTATAACAGGTGCTTTATCAACAATGTTGTTTTACTTTGTGATATTACTGTTCGACGGTTTTGCTAATTTTGATTTAGAGTATTTACGCATCGCCTCTTTCGGATTTTCTCTATTGGCAATACTCGGAGGAGTTGCTTGCGCTGTAACATTTGCCTTGATACCTGAAGAAATCAGGAATCGCGGAATAAAATGAACCCGAAAAAACCGAAGCCATGTAGGGTGGGCATTGCCCACCTTTTACGCACGAACATGAATGATATATTCATGCTTGCATCCACGTTGTTTTGGTGGGCAATGCCCACCCTACGTCCGCAACACCTACTGCATGTTTTCAAATAATGCGATAAGCATTGCCCACCTTTTACACACGAACATGAATGATATATTCATGCTTGCATCCGCGTTGTTTTGGTGGGCAATGCCCACCCTACAAAATACTGTCTGCTACTCACCAAAATCTGTTGGTTCAAACGTGGGTGCATCACCACCGCCCCATGATTCGGGATATAACCCTGCTTTCACATCACGATGAAATGTTGAATATTGCCAATCGGCGACACGGCTAACGTATCCGTGCTTAACGGGATTCCAATACACATAATCAATATGGCGGTTGAAATCGTTTTGGTCACGGATGTCTCGTTCCCAAGCTCCGCTTGGGAATGCCTACCCTCAAGCTCTGCTTGACGATTAATGCTTATCATCGTAAAAATGAATTCATTTTATTCTCTGCCACACCAAGCGGAGCTTGGCAGTAGGCATTCCCAAACTGGAGTTTGGGAACGAGATGCCCCAGCAAACGAGATGCTTCCAGCAAAACTGGAGTCTAGGAACAAAATGTATCAAAGAACTTCGATAAACCCAGCCTAAACGGTAAAATTATTAACTTTCTGTTATCTTGAAGCCAAACCGATGGGACGTAGCCGCTATAAAATTTTGGATGAAGCCTATCCTTACTTTCATACCTTAACGGTTGCAGGTTGGCAACCCGTTTTCACCCGTCAGGAAAGTGTGCAACTACTTTTCGATAGCTTCACTTGGTTACAGGAAAATACCGATTTCAGACTTCATGCCTATGTGGTTCTGGAAAATCACCTGCATTTTATTTCAAGCGGTAGCGAGCATAGCAAACGCATACAGCAATTCAAATCGTTCACCGCCAGACAGATTCTCGATTTATTGGAACAGCGCAAGGCAACAACCTTGCTTAAATACTTCGCGTATTACAAACGCAAGCACAAAACCGAAAGCCACTATCAATTCTGGCAAGAAGGTTCACATCCAGAAGAAATGAATAATGACACGATGCTAATGCAACGCTTAGCCTATATTCATAATAACCCCGTAAAACGCGGTTATGTGGATTTACCCGAACATTGGCGTTATTCAAGTGCGCGGGCTTATCTGGGAAAAGATTCTTTATTATCTGTTGTTTTGTTGTCTTGAAACGTCAAGCAGAGCTTGAGGGCAGGCATTCCCAAGCGGAGCTTGGGAACGAGACGAACTTATTGAGCGGAAACGCCTGCTTGGACGTTCTTAACTCTCGTTCTCACGCATGACGTGAGAACGAGTCGAACTTATTATTTACGCGCACCCGCTGCGGCATCGGGCGTGTCCAAAATACGGTTTAGCATATTGGTCTGTTGTGAAACTCTATCAGCTTGAGTAAGGTCAATCATGCCTTTAAGTGCTGCAAAACGTTTCTCCGCTTCTTCTAGGTCTTCTGTTGCCTTAGGCAAATCACCGCCTTGTACTGCGACGCGCGCTTTTTTCAGATAATCATTTGCACGGTTGCGATTACGGTCAAGTTTATCGTTCGCATTGATTTCTTTGGTTAATTTTAATGCCTCTTTGATATGATTGACGATAACCTCGTCGCTGTCTTTATCGGTACCGGCTGCACCACCGCTGTTTCTTACCTGAATAGCGGTTAATGCGTCGGTAATTGCCCCTAACGTAGCGTCAATACCTTCAACTGGGGTCATTTTGTTATACATACACGCCATGCCCAAACAGACGGCGGATGCAGAAGTTGAAAACAATCCTAAAGAAAGTGCCAGTGTAGTTGCTATGACAGTGCTTTTTAATAATTTCATGTAATATATTCCTCATTAGTAGTTATTTTTATTATTCAGTCCTGCAACTATTTAGATAGTAAGCATAATTAATTACATGACTGTGCGGACTATATCATAAACTTTTGTGAATACTCTCTCATTCCCGTCTATATGCTCACGCACCAAAATTCATTGGTTTTAATGTGGGAGTATCATCTCTGCTACAGGCGGTGTCTTAATTGTTCAAATAATTCATGTAGAATGTTTCGCGCATTTAACGATGATTTTTAATGCGCTAAGTACAGAATGTCGTTGCGGTACGCCCTGCACAGGGAGAGGCGACTTAAAACGTACTAAATCAGCGGATTTTAACTAAATGAAGCCTAAATCTTGTCGGCAGCTCTGTTACTATTAACGGAATAATGTCTTAATAAGGATAGAATCACTTGAAATTAACTCAGCCCACGATAACTTGCCCTGATTGCAAGTTGTCTGAATTATGTCTGCCCTTCGGTTTACAAAAAAACGAAGTCACGCAATTAGTTGATATTGTTAAGAATAAACGCCCTTTGCAAGCAAATGACTTGCTGTATCGGCAAGGTGAAGCGTGCGAGAGTTTGTATGCGATTAAATCGGGTTCATTTCGCAGTTTTATAACGACGGCAGCAGGGGATGAGCAGACTATCGGCTTTTATTTGCCGGGTGAATTAATGGGTTTGGACTCGTTGCAGCATGGGCGTTTTACCTGCTCTACGGTTGCGTTGGAAACAGCATCCGTTTGCGAGTTGCCGTTAAGTCATTTTAATGAGTTATGTGCGCGCATTCCCCGCTTACAAACGCAGTTGATGCGTATATTAGGGAAAGAAATAGCGTCGGATCACGATAAAATTGTGTTGCTTGGACACCGTTCGGCAAAGGAAAAGATGGCGACGTTTATATTAATGTTATCGTTGCGTTATACCGCGTTAGGCTTTTCAAGTACGCAATTTAATTTGTCTATGGGGCGGCAGGATATTGCCAATTTTTTAGGCTTAACGATTGAGACTGTCAGTCGGCAATTGACACATTTAAGCCAACAAGGCGTTATTACCGTTAAACAGCGCGGGATTCAAATAGATAATCTGGAGTTGCTGAAAACCATAGTGAATGCTTGCCCTTTACATTGAGTTGATATAAACAGGGCTGCAACGTGATATTACCGTACCGTAATTAAACAATACGATAATACCCGTTTTGCAAAAACTATTTATTTTGCAGATTCTTGAGTCGCACCTGGTTTAGATGGACCTACACCTTGTTCGCCACAAGCAGCAAGCGTAGTGACAGCAACAAGTAATAACAAAACATAACTAACTTTTTTCATAGGATTTTCCCGTTGTTTTAGTTTAAATGCAGGTTGACTCACAACGCAACGTTGTGAATATAAAGAATTTTCAAGTCTTTATGGACGGGGTGCATTGTGGCATACATAAAATTTAGGCTTTTGATATAAATCAAATGTAATGAAAAAAGTGGGTTTATAGATTAACAATCTTTCAAATTGGTAGCAGGGCAGGTGATGCACTCTAGGATGTAGTTAATCGTATAGAATATACAACAAGTCTGTAAGAGGAATGGAGTTTGCAAACGCCGTCACCAAACCGTAAACAATGGCTTTTATTATAATCGGCTCATCCTAACGTATTTTGTCAAAGTCAATAAAATCAGGAGACCACTATGAACAGCTGCCCATTTTGTAAAATTGATTTAGAAGAAAAAATGACTATTTGCCCCTCTTGCAATGCAAAAAAAGGTTATATAAAAGTGAATGATTATATAGCGGGAAAAAATTACTTGGTTTTCTTCGGTTTGATAGTACCTCTTATGATTATTTTATTTTCTATTGCTGCGCAAAATTTATTTGGCGTGGGTGTAAGTATAGTGATGACAATACCAATCCTGTTTGTGCTTGGGCATTTCATGCTGGGTGCCAGATGGATTAAATAACACATTGGAGTGATTTTGTAGGGTGGATAATGTCCACCCTGCAATTGGTCAGCGGTGTACAATATGCAGCCATAGAACATGGGAACTATAAAAATAGATAAGCACTCTTATTTGGAGTTTTTATCTATTTTTACTGAAATTGAGGAATAAATGATGTTGTATTTTATAGTGACTTTCGTGCTTATGTTAGTTGTCATTGCTATTATGGCTGTCGGTGTTATATTTGGCAGACGCGCCATTAAAGGTTCTTGTGGCGGCGGCATGGATAAAGCCGCATGTGTGTGCGTGGAAAAATGTGACAAAAGAAAAAAACTGGACGCTGAGGCGGCACAGGCTCATCTGACACAAGGATAATGCCTGTTAGTCCCTCGTCTAATATAATAATAAATAACGAGGAGTTCATCATGTTGACAAAAATTACGGTTGCAGATTACATGACTAAAAGAGTCGTGACTCTGACTAAAGACACCAGTGTAATTGATGCAATTAAAAAGTTACTGGACAGTAAAATCACCTGCGCCCCTGTGGTTGACGATCAAGGTCGTTTGTTAGGGCTGTTTTCTGAAAAAGACAGTATCAAAGTATTTTTAGAAAGTGTCTATAACCAAGGTATGGGCGGCAAAGTCGGCGATTATATGACGACAGGCGCGATTAGTGTCGATGCTGATTCCAGTATTGTTGAACTGGCAGAAAAATTTGAACATTCTTCGGTCAGAAGTTTTCCTGTGTTTGATGAGGGGAAATTTGTCGGCATTATCAGCCGTACTGACGTATTAAAAGCGTTAATTACCCTTAAATAACTCAGGCAGGTCATGGCAACACAGACTTTTTATTGGCATGACTACGAAACGTTTGGTTTGGATCCGCAACGTGACCGCGCCGCGCAGTTTGCAGGGGTGCGTACCGATGCGGATTTTAACGTGATTGATGAGCCGCTGGTGTTGTATTGCAAGCCAGCGGCAGACACCCTGCCACACCCTGATGCCTGTGTCATTACAGGCATCACCCCGCAGTTGGCACAACAAAAAGGTGTGTGTGAAGCCGAATTTATCCGCCGCATTCATGAGCAACTCGCCCAACCCAATACCTGTACCTTAGGTTATAACAACCTGCGTTTTGATGATGAAGTCACCCGCAACGCTTTATACCGCAACTTCTACGACCCCTACGCGCGTGAATGGCAGAACGGCAATTCGCGCTGGGATTTGATTGATGTGGTACGCGCCGCGCGTGCCTTGCGTCCAGACGGAGTTCAATGGGTGAATAATGGCGACGGCAAGCCCAGTTTTCGCCTAGACCAATTGACAGTCGCCAACGGTATTGCCCACGAAGCCGCGCATGATGCACTGGCGGATGTTTACGCCACGATTGAACTCGCCAAATTAATCAAACAGGCTCAACCCAAATTGTTTCAGTTTTTACTGGAAAGCCGTGTTAAAAACAAAGTGCTGGATTTACTGCAACTGGGCAGTTTTAAGCCCGTCGTTCATATTTCAGGCAAATATCGGGCAGAAAAAAACTGTTTAGCCATCGTATTGCCGCTGTGTAAACACCCGACCAATCCAAACGGTATTATCGTTTATGACTTATCGGTTAATCCAGAAGCCTTGTTAAATCTATCCGCCGAAGAGATACAACACCGTTTATTTACCGCTACCGCCGACTTGCCCGAAGGCGTAACACGCATCCCGCTAAAAGTAGTGCATATCAATAAATGCCCCGTATTAGCCCCGATTTCCGTACTAAAACCCGCCGATACCGAGCGTCTCAATATCGACCTGAATACTTGCTTGGCACACATTGAAGCCATAAAAAATACGGTGGGTTTGAGCGAAAAATTATCCGTCGTGTTTGGCGGTCATGGTGACGGACAGGACGCAGACCCCGATTTAGCCATCTACAGCGGTGGTTTTTTCGCCGATGCTGATAAGTCCACAATGGCAAAAATCCGCACCCTGTCACCTGAAAATTTAGCGGACAACTCATTCAAGTTCACCGATAAACGCCTAGCCGAAATGCTGTTCAGATACCGTGCGCGTAACTACCCTGACACCTTAAACACCGAAGAAAAGCAACAATGGCAAACATTTTGTATCAACCGTTTAACAGGGCAGCAAGCGGGTGCGGGTATTACGTTTGATGCTTATTTTACCCGATTGACTGCCCTGAAAGCCGATGAAACAGCCAATCAAGCCACTGTCCGCGCCTTGGAAATATACGCACTGGAGAAAATGCAGCTGCTGGGTATGACGTAAGACCGCCAACATTTTTATAACGATAAGTTCACCATGCAAATACAACACGCTTTACAACTCCTGTTAAACCAACAACACCTCAGCACCGAACAAATGCAGGCAGTTATGCGCCTGATTATGACAGGTGGCGTTACCGATGCCCAACTGGCAGGTTTTCTGATTGCCCTGCGGTGCAAAGGTGAAACCGTCGATGAAATTGCCGCCGCCGCTGACATCATGCGCGAGCTGGCAACAAAAGTGACCGTATCAGGCAATCATATTATTGACACCTGCGGCACAGGCGGCGATGGTGCGAACACCTTTAACATCTCCACCTGCTCGGCGTTTGTCGTTGCGGCGGCGGGCGGGCAGGTTGCCAAACATGGCAATCGTTCCGTGTCCAGCCGTTGTGGTAGTGCCGATTTATTAGAAGCGGCGGGTATTAATCTCAATCTAACCGCCGCGCAAGTTGCCGATTGTGTCAATACTTTGGGCGTAGGCTTTTTATTCGCCCCCAATTATCATGGCGCAATGAAACACACCATCGGTGTGCGTAAAGAATTGGGCGTAAGAACCCTGTTTAATTTGCTCGGCCCTCTCGCCAATCCTGCCAGCGCACCCAATCAGCTCATCGGCGTGTTTGCCGCGCATTGGGTAGAACCACTGGCACAAGTGTTAAAAAAATTGGGCAGTCATCATGTGCTGGTCGTCAATGCCGAAGATGGTCTGGATGAAATCAGCATTGCCGCACCCACAAACGTTGCCGAATTAAAAAACGGCATCGTGACAACCTACACCATTACGCCTGAACAATTCGGCTTTAATCGTGCCAGTTTGAGCGAGTTAGCCGTTGAAAATGCCGCCGATAGTTTGCAAATGATTAACGCAGTGCTGAACAATCAAGCAGGTGCGGCGCGGGACATTGTGCAACTCAATGCAGGTGCGGCAATTTATGCGGCACAGCTTAGCGATACCCTAGCCGCAGGTATCGAAACCGCTGGACAAGTGATTGCCAGCGGCGCGGCGCGTGCTAAACTGAACGCCTTAATCGCTTATTCCAACTCTTTATAAACACAAAAAATCATGACTGACACGCCCGATATTTTAAAAACCATCCTCGCCACCAAACAACAAGAAGTGGCAAGACGCAGCCTGAGCACGCCCATAGAAATGCTGCAAGAAATAGCCAGCGGCGTAGAGCGTCCACGCGGCTTTGCCAATGCCCTGCACAGTAAAATTCTGGCAAAAAAACCCGCCATTATCGCGGAAATTAAAAAAGCCTCACCCAGCCAAGGCGTGATTCGGGAAAACTTCCAGCCTGTCACCATCGCCCAAGATTACGCCATGAACGGCGCGACCTGCCTGTCGGTACTCACCGATAAAGAATATTTCCAAGGCTCAGAAGCCTACTTGGACGCAGTCAGAAAGCGCGTACCACTGCCCGTATTACGCAAAGATTTTATGATAGATGCCTATCAAATCCACGAAGCACGGGCATTAGGTGCAGATTGTATTTTGTTGATTGTTGCCGCATTAGAAGACAGCATCATGCACGAATTATCTGACCTAGCCACTAAACTGGGCATGGATGTCTTAGTCGAAGTCCACGATGCCGACGAACTGCAACGCGCCTTAACGCTGGACACCAAACTCATCGGTATCAACAACCGCAACCTGCGCACCTTCGCCACCGATTTACAAACCACTTTAACCTTAAAAGACAGCATCCCCGACGACCGCTTAATCATCACCGAAAGCGGCATCCACACCACCGACGACGTACAGCTAATGCTAAGCAACAACATCTACGGCTTTTTAGTCGGCGAAGCATTTATGCGCGTGGAACAATCTGGGAAAAAAATGCGCGAGTTGTTTGCGTTGTAATTGATTGATAGTCATGTAGGGTGGGCAAAAGAGCGTTGCCCACCCTGCGCGACTTTTTTATGTCAAACTACCGCTTATAGTTTGAGTTTATTTTTAACTGAGGTCTTACATCATGGCAGTCGTTAATCCAACTAAACATTTAACCGATATTCACGAATGGCACAAAATGGGTGCGGCGGGTGTGTTTTCGGAAAATAATCATATTGAACTGATAGATGGAGAAATTTTAGACAGGGCACCGATTGGTTTTAATCATGCAGGGCATTTAAAACGCTTAACTCACTTATTTTCAATGCTAGTGTCAGATAAGGCGATATTAAGCATTCAAGACCCTGTACAACTGAGCAGGTTTTCCGAACCCGAACCTGACATTATGCTATTAAAACCCAATGCCGATTTTTACTGCACACGTCACCCAAACGCCGATGATGTGTTATTACTTATCGAAGTATCTGACACCACTTTAAACTACGACCAAAACAAAAAACTCCATTTATACGCACGGCACAACATCCCCGAATACTGGATACTCAATTTAAACGATAACTGTCTTGAAGTGTATCGCAAGCCACACGGCGAAGTGTATGCCGAAAAAACCACGCTACAAGCAGGTGACAACATTGTGTTATCACAATTACCGCATATCAATATTGAGGTTTCAGCCATTTTGTAATGCTAGGTCGGGTTAGTCATGTAGGCTGGGCAGCGTTTTTCTGCTCACCGTTTTTGTGGGTAAATGGTGGGCAAAAGAGCGTTGCCCACCCTACGCGATTACAATTACCCATCTACGAGTTGCAAGATTTACAAATTAACTCATTGCATACAGCAAGGTTCAATTGAACAAACTCATTCCATGTAAATTGATTGTGATGTGTCAACACTTTCCAGAACAGTGTCCTTATACATTGAGCCAGTTGTTTGATAACAGCTATTACCCAGATTAAGTTTATCAACGCCAAGTCATTGCCCATTTGCAAAAATGACTTGCACTATTCATCATATTCACCCATAATGCCACCTCTTTAGCCCAGCGCGGCTAAAATGTAATGGTGATTGTATCGGTCCTCTCGCAACGATACGCTGTAAACCCCGCCAGGCCCGGAAGGGAGCAACGGTAGCAGCAGATTCGTGTGCCGAGATGTGGCTGGTATGATCACCGCCCAATTCGCAATAACCTTCCTTAGCCTGCAATGAATTATCAAGTTCTTGCTAGAAAATGGCGACCCCATAATTTCACCGAAGTCGTCGGACAATCCCATGTCGTTAAGTCGTTAGTCAACGCTTTACAGCACAATCGTTTACATCACGCTTATTTATTTACTGGCACTCGCGGTGTCGGCAAAACGACTATTGCCCGCATTTTAGCCAAAGCTCTCAATTGTGAAAATCTGCATGATGCCAATCCCTGTGGCGTGTGTAACATTTGTCTTGCAGTGGATGAAGGTCGATTTTTAGATTTAATTGAAGTCGATGCAGCCTCCCGCACCAAAGTCGAAGATACCCGTGATTTATTGGACAATGCCCAATACGCACCGAATCAAGGATGTTATAAAGTCTATTTGATAGACGAAGTTCACATGTTGTCAGGGCATAGTTTTAATGCCTTGTTGAAGACATTGGAAGAACCGCCGCCGCACGTTAAATTCCTGTTAGCGACGACTGACCCGCATAAAATCCCTGTCACGGTATTATCGCGCTGTCTGCAATTCAATTTAAAACGCTTAACGCCCAGCCAGATTCTGGCGCAGATGGAATATATTCTGGGTGAAGAAAAAATAACGTTTGAAACCCCCGCATTAAAATTATTAGCCCGCTCTGCCGATGGCAGTATGCGTGATGGCTTAAGTTTGCTGGATCAGGCGATTGTATTCGGTAACGGCACGGTGGCGACCGATAGCGTCAATGCGATGTTAGGCACAGTCGCCGAGCAACCTGTGGAAGATTTATTAACCGCCTTAGCCCATGCAGACGCAACCGCGATACTCGACAAAATAAACGACATTGCCAATACCCAATCTGATTTTGGCGAAGTGTTGCAACAAATTTTACAAGTGCTGCACCGTATCGCTTTAGTGCAGCATTTACCCAGTGCGCGTGATCCCGATTTTGATACGGAGATGCTTGCCAGTATGGCAGCATTACTGACACCAGAAGACGTGCAGTTGTATTATCAAATCGCGTTGGTCGGGCAAAAAGATTTAGAGCTCGCGCCCGATTCGCGCAGTGGTTTTGAAATGCTGATGTTGCGGATGCTGACCTTTAAACCTGTGACGGTTGAAGCTGTTGCCCGCAAACCCGCACCAGTCGTAACCGCCGTCAGTAAACCTGCACCCGTACCCGTCACGCCCAGCAGTCCGCCCGTTGTTGTTGCACCCGTGCAAGCGCAAACAGGCGGCGCACAAGATTGGGCGAGTATTATTACGCAGTTGCATCTGGTCGGGCCAAGTAAAAACTTAGCCAATAATTGTGCGCTGGATTACATCGACGACAAAGTGTGTCGCTTGCAGATAGACGCGAGTATTATTCGCGGCTCAGCGGCAGAAGATGCGTTACTGAACGCCTTGCGCACTTGTCGCAATACGCCGTCGCTTAAGCTGGAATTTATCAGTCAGCAAACGGCTCTCGATACGCCCGCACTGCAAATGCTCAGAGCGCGTGAAAACAAACAACAAGCCGCTGTTGACAGCATTAATGCTGACAGCACGGTGCAGGCATTGAAAACACAATTCGATGCGCGTATTCTGCCTGACAGCATCGAACCCGTATAACGCAATAATGGAGATAACAATATGAAAAATGCACTGGGTAATCTCATGCAGCAAGCGCAAAAAATGCAGGAAGATGTCAAAAAAGCCCAAGAAGAACTGGCGGCTTTACAAGTGACAGGTGAATCAGGCGGTGGCTTGGTAACGATTGTCATGACAGGTAAACGCGAAGCCCGCAAAGTCACCATTGATCCTTCGTTGCTGGGCGATGATAAAGATATGCTGGAAGACTTGGTAGCTGCCGCAATTAACGATGCGGTGAATAAAGTCGCCAAAGTAAAAAAGGAAAAAATGTCTGCGGTAACAGCGGGTATTCCTATGCCTCCTGGTTTTTCTATGCCATTTTAGTAGCCTAAAAGACCTGCGAGGTTTTAAAACCCGCGCACTTTATTAGACATAACAAGGTAATCACATGACAGATTGTTTATTTTGCAAAATGGTCAACGGCGACATTCAACCCAATGTTGTCTTTGAGAGTGATGATGTATTGGCATTTCATGATATAGACCCGAAAGCTCCCGTGCATATCCTGATTATTCCTAAACGGCATATCAGCACGTTGAACGATTTGGATGATGCTGAATTAGGCGGACAGTTATTACAAACCGCTGCGCGCTTGGCTAAACAGCTGGGTTTTGCCGATGACGGTTATCGCACCGTCTTTAACTGCAATAAAATGGGCGGACAAGCGGTTTATCATTTGCATCTGCATTTAATGGCAGGGCGGCAAATGACGTGGCCTGCGGGTTAGTCGCTCTTTAGACCTGCGAGGTTTTTAAAACCTCGCAGGTCTGGCTATTTATCTTCGAGCAAACTCTGAAACGTCAACCCAAACTTCTGCAAATATTGCTTCAAACGGTGTGAATCATTCACGCTGGTTTTTTGCAATCGGCTTTTATCAAACAACACCCGTCCCGCCTCCGCTAAACTCCGACTCGCACGACACACCCGTACCACTTCAAGTAATTGCAAGCGATCAAATAAATCCAGTTCTGCCAATACCTCAGCAGAAAGCACGTCGCTTAAGCCATCATCCGCCACCGACGGCAAAAACCCCGCCCACACTGTTTGCAATCGCCCGATTTCTTCCACCACTAATTCCTCAGTAATTCGTCCACCGACTGCCAAAGTCGCCATGCGCGTGATACTGGCGTTTAAGTCCCGAAAATTCGCCCGCCATAAAGCCGCTGGGGAACGCGCAAACTGTAAATACTGCTCTCGCGCCGCTTTGTTAAAACTGACTTTATGCCCTGCTTTAATGGTAAATTGCTGTAACTCGTGTTCGATATTCGGCTCTAAATCTTCCATGCGTTGCGTTAACGGCGGTACAAAATACGTCCACAAATTAATCCGTGCCAATAAATCTTCTCGAAATGCGCCCAAACGCACTTGGGTAAATAAATCGCGGTTTGTACCCACAATCAACTGAAAATCACTGCTCACCTCACTATCACCACCCAAGGGCATAAACATCTTATCTTCAATCGCACGCAGTAACATGGCTTGCTCATCCAAGCCCAATTCGCCGATTTCATCTAAAAATAACAGCCCCTTATTGGCTTCGCGCAACAGCCCCAAACGCGGACTCATTGCCCCCGTAAACGCGCCTTTCACATGACCAAATAACGCCGACATCGCATTATCACCGCGCAACGTCGCGCAATTCACTTCTACTAATTTACCTGTGACTTGCCCGCGCTGTTTTTTCAGTTCATAAATCCGTTTGGCTAACCGTGATTTACCCGCACCCGTAGGGCCCGTTAATAACATCGGAGCGGTGGATTTAATCGACACTTGTTCAAGTTGCGAAATGAGCTGATTAAACGCCAGATTGCGGGTTTCGATACCGCCTTTTAAATAGGCAATCCCATCTTGCGCTTCCTTGGCAAAGCGCGAGGCAATTTGATCGTAACGCGATAAATCCAAATCAATGACTTGATAAGTGCCTTGTATGCCGTCTTTGCTGGGTGAAGTTTGCAGTAATTTAGCGGGAATATAATTCGCTTCGGTCAATAAATACAAACAGATTTGCGCAACGTGCGTGCCTGTGGTGATGTGAACATAATAATTATTTTGCTCAGGATCAAAGCGATAGCTGCGGGTAAACTCGTGTAACTGGCTATACACCTGCTCAAAATCCCACGGATTCGCATAATCGACCTGATACGCGGTAATCCGTGTTTGTGGCGACACAGCCGCCATATCACGCAGGGTTAAACCAGCCAGCTCTTGTTCTTCCTCGTGATGAATCAAGACAAACTCATCAACGGGCAAGGCATCGTGCATCAATAACGAGACGCTAGGTCGCCAACGTTCCAGCCGTTTTTTCTTAAAACCCATGTGGTCTAATCTTGCACCTAAAATGCCAATAATTATGTTATTCATTTTGATAACTCGCTATCTATTTTGATAAAAATAGCATATCACATAATCTCGTTCCCACGCGCCGCGTGGGAATGCAGTACAGACGCGCCGCGTCTTACAAGCTAAATACAAGATTTGGCACACCGATTGCTCTATAACAATTGTCAATAAAAACAACCAAGGAAATAGCCATGACAAGCGCAGCTTATGAAGTTTTATACGAACAAGGTCAACACCCCGTGAAAGCGTGGACACGCGGAGTGAGTTTCGATGATAACTCCAAAAAACAACTGCTGAATATAGCCAAACTGCCGTTTATTCATAAATGGATAGCGGCAATGCCTGATGTGCATTTAGGAAAAGGCGCGACCATTGGTAGCGTGATTCCAACCATCGGCGCGGTGATTCCTGCGGCGGTAGGCGTGGATTTAGGGTGCGGGATGATGGCAGTTAAAACCAGCTTAACCGCTGAGCAGTTGCCCGATTCATTAAGCGCGTTACGTTCAGAAATTGAAAAACGTGTGCCGCATGGTTTGGTGTTTGGACAACGTGATACAGGAAGCTGGGGAGAACCGCCCGAAGCGATTATGCAAGCATGGTTGCCATTAAATGACGGTTTTGAACGCCTGTGCGAAAAAAACCCGCGTTTTAAAAACACCAACAACATTAAACACTTAGGAACACTCGGCACAGGAAACCATTTCATCGAAGTGTGCTTGGATGAAGCCAATGCCGTGTGGGTGATGTTGCACAGCGGTTCACGCGGGGTTGGAAATCGTATCGGAACACACTTTATCGAATTGGCTAAAAAAGACATGGAACGCTGGTTTATCAATCTGCCCGATAAAGATTTAGCCTACATTCCAGAAGGCACAGAACATTTTAAAGACTATTTAGAAGCTGTGAGTTGGGCGCAAGATTTCGCCATGACCAACCGCGTGGTAATGATGAACAACACCCTGCAAGCCCTGCGTGATGTGTTGAAAATCCCGTTTGAAGCCCAACTGGAAGCGGTGAACTGTCACCACAACTACATCAGCCGCGAACATCATTACGATAAAAACGTCATCGTAACGCGCAAAGGTGCAGTAAGTGCCAAGCTAGGTGAAATGGGGATTATCCCGGGAAGCATGGGTGCAAAATCCTTCATCGTGCGCGGTTTAGGAAATGAAGAAAGTTTTTGTAGCTGTAGCCACGGCGCGGGGCGGGTGATGTCGCGTACCGAAGCGAAAAAACGGGTGTCATTAGCGGAACATATCACCGCCACCGCAGGCGTGGAATGCCGAAAAGATGAATCGGTAATTGATGAAACACCGTCCGCTTATAAACCGATTGAAGCAGTAATGGCAGCACAAGCGGATTTAGTGGAGATTGTGCATACTTTGAAGCAGGTGTTGTGTGTTAAGGGATAAGCACACTATTTTGGGATATTCTCACATTATTCTCGTTCCAACGCTGGAGCGTTGGAACGATATAAATTTACTATGAATAGGATTAAAGAATGGATGAGACTAAATGCCTTAATTTTCTGTCAATAGCATTCGATGATTATATTGCAGCGAGATTACTTTTAAGAAATCGTTTATTGGCACAAGGTGTTGGATTAGCTTCAACATCAGTTGAGAAATATATTAAAGCTATCTTAGCTTTAAAAAAGCAATATCCAAAAAAATTACATTTGGAAAAAAAACTTATCTCAATGTTGGTACAACATCATAAACCTCTTTATGATTCGTTAGACCATGACTTTCTTGAGTTTTTATCTAGGGGGTATAAATTACGTTATGCGGCAACTGAATCTCAAGGGTTTTCATTGGTTATAAATCAGTACGCAACGTTATATGCTCTTGACAAAATAATCAAAGAGATTGATGTGGGATTTATATTTAAAGATTCTTCAATAATAACCCCTTTTAGAAAAGCTATTCTTGAAAATGATAATAGGGTAACTATGGAAAATCTACCTTTAGGCACAATTTCAAAAATTGAATTTACAAATAATATTAATCATATTCAAGAAATTAAAATAGGTGATAAATTAGATAGTTTATTTGTTCGTTATGATACCGAGGGAGTTAATATGCCAGAAATTTTTAATAAAAAATCAGATATAAGTTTAAATAAAACTCAATGGCAACTGGCTCTTGGTTAATTTCCTCGTTCCTACGCATTACGTTACTGCCATTAAGTCAGGTAGGGTGGGCATTGCCCACCTTTTGGGCGCGAAATAATGTAACTGTGTTGGCATTTACGTTGTTTGGTGGGCAATGCCCGCCCTACAAATTGCGGTGTGTTTTAAAAGCACGGCGCGGCGCACCGTTACTGCATTCCCACGCGGCGCGTGGGAACGAGCGGAGTGTTTAAAAATTTTCGGTGTTGTCGGTGCGGATTTGACACACCAACAAGAATTTTTATCGTTCCAACGCTCCAGCGTTGGAATGCGTTTGAAGACGCTCCAGCGTCTTCATTAAACATAAACGAATACAAGTGATTGTATCAATTTATGATTCATGATTGCTTGGTTTAAGCAATGAAGACGCTAGAGCGTCAACTGCGGCATTCCAACGCTGGAGAGTTGGAACGAGGTAATTTATGAAATGGAACGATGCAAAAATATCAAGACCTTTCAGGTTTTAAAAACCTGAAAGGTCTAAAACAGAATTTGACACCCCACCAACAACAGCGGTTTAGGTTCAAATGCCTAACTGACACAGCCCTGTAGGTTACTGTGTATCGGTGTTGATGGAGTCAAATAACGCGGCGATAGCTCAGTCTGGTAGAGCACCCGAAGATTCGGTAAGTCGTTGGTTCAAATCCAACTCGCTGCTCCATCACTATTGCTTAATGGTCAAGCAACTGTTTAGGGAACAGTCCAAGCTGGTTCGATTCCAGCTAGTGAATCACTATAGCTCATCTGGTAGAGCGGCTGACTCATAATCAGTAGGTAATTGGTTCGATTCCAGTTAGTGAAAGCATTTAACAATAAACGCGCGGCTGTAGCTTATCTTGAGATAGAGCGGCTGATGTTATCAGCAGGAATATGGTTCGAGTCCTATTGGTCGCACTCTGGTACTAAGCCTTGGGAATGAAAAGAGCGGTGTGTTGTAGTTTTCATCATTACAACGCACCAACTGGACATTCACACAGACACTGCCTTTTTGCTGGGTCTGGCTAACGCGCAAACAACTGTTTTAAGTTGTTTTGCCCGTTAGTCATAAAGTTTAAAGCCAGTGTTTGTGCAAGGCTTAGCCTTTAATTTAGAGGAGACAACAATGCAAGCAAGAAAAAAAATAATAATCGCAGAAACGCAAACAGGCTTGTTGTTCAAAGAGCAGCAATTTATCCGCTTCTTACCCGCAGGTGTGCATACATTTTGGGATTGGTTTAATGACTACCAAGTGCAGATCATCACCATCACCGACACCCTGCAAGACACCATTAGCAAAGAGCTGTTGTACTTAGCGCAACTGCACGCAGACGCTTTTAGCGAGGTGATGACGCTCTGGGAAACAGGCGAACAGGAAATCGGTTTGGTGTATGTGAACAATGTTTTAAAAGACATTAAAGCACCTGCGCAACGTGGCGCGTACTGGAAAACCCAGCAAGAGTTGCGCATTGAAAAACTGGATATTAGCCAAGACTTTAGCGTAGCGAAAAAACTGGCGGCGTTGTTAGCCAATGCCAAAGATGAACCGTTACGCCGTGCAGTGTTAGCGGCGATTGTCATTGCAACCGTACCCGAAAATCACGTTGGTTTTTTGGTGGTGGACGGTGAAACCGTGGCAACCTTAGGCACAGGTACACACGTTTGGTGGCGGTTTAATCGCGCTATCAGCGTCGTGTTATACGATGGTCGTTTACAAAACATGGAAGTCAACGGACAGGAAATTTTGACCAAAGACCGCGTGAGCTTGCGCATTAATTTATCGGCAACGTGGCAGATAAAACACCCCGAAGTGGTGAAAGCGGAATTAGTCGATGCCAAAGATTATTTATACCGTGAATTGCAACTGGCGTTGCGCACCATCGTCAGTACGCAAACCTTGGATGAATTATTAGCCGATAAAAATTCGCTCAATAACCAAGTGCAGAGCATTGTCGCGGAAAAATCGGCAAACTACGGCATTGAAGTGAACAGCGTCGGTGTGCGTGATATTGTTTTACCCGGTGAAATGAAAGCTATTTTGACTCAGGTGGTGGAAGCGCAAAAACTCGCGGAAGCCAATTTAATCAAACGTCAGGAAGAAACCCAAGCCACCCGTTCTTTACACAATACCGCCAAAGTGATGGAAGGCAACCCTGTGTTATTGCGTTTGAAGGAGTTGGAGATTTTGGAAAAAATCACTGCCAATATTAATGTGTTGAATGTCTACGGCGGTTTGGATGGGGTGATGAATGATATGGTGCGCTTGACGGAGCGTGGGAAGTAAGTCGGGTTGCCGCGTTTGGGCAACCCGATAAAACAAGCGGCGATTTTAAGACTGGTAAGCCGTTTTTAAGCCATCGCTATCAGAAAACTCAGAAGATCGAGTCTGAAAAAATCGTTTGAAGTACGGCATGAAGCTCATAGTAATAGGAATTGAGAACAGGCAGTAAATGGCTGCCGCTTCACCTGTGGTCACGCCGAATAACCATTGCGGCATGAATAAGGTGGCGACAGCCATGACGCAATGGTAGGTGGCAATTCGGTGGTTTTGTTTCCATAAAAAGCCGCTTAATGCTAAGCCGAATAATGATCCCCATGTGACAAATAATCCGTAAGCACTGCCGATGTGATAACCGATATGGTATTTGCCCATAAATAAACAAGACACCATATCACCGATAAAATTAGGGGCTATATCAGATAGCTGCCATTTTTGCGGTAAAAAACTGCACATAATAAACAGCCCGCTGAGTGTTGCGCCCAGTTGCGTGGCGCGTTTTAATGCGTTGGGGTCGGCTGAATAAGTTGCCAAAGCGGGCATGATGGCGAATGCTTGTAAGGCGATATGATAAGTGGATAATTCACTCAACCATAAATTCGTACCATAGCCGCATTGATCGGCGACGGGGTAGGCAAAATATTGGATAAACTCCATTAAAGAAAAATGAAAAATGGCAAAAGTTCTTGCCATTCTTACCCAGAAAGATTCGGATTTGTCTGAAAAAGTAATACTGGAAGCGATAACGCCAGCCACACCTAGGCTAAGCGACATATTGGCACTAAAACACATAACTCATATCCTCGTAATGGTAAGTAATTAATAACTGATTGAATTTATTATAGAACTATTTCTTTATAATCGCGTATTGTACGTTGGTGAGCTGTCTGTTGACCAATCAGATAACGCTAATTGTTTTGCAATGCGTTGCCGTCTTTTCTATAAACCTTAGTCACTAAGCGGTAAAGCCAGCGTGGTCTGCTGAGAATAATCACAAAAGCGATGACTGGTGTCACAGGCACAGGCGCAATATCAAGAATAAATAATCCCAAGATGCTGAGAAAGCATTTTTTTCGCGTTTGTTGAGTTTGTATAACGGACACTGTGTCGATGCTTGTTTGTGGAACTGGTTTGTTTGTATATAAATTGACAGTGACTGTCCAGAACCAGAGCGGTCTGAATAATACGATATACATACCCATCAGGCAACCCGGTGAAATGGGGCCGAAACCGATAATGGTAAAAATAGCAAAGACAGAAAGGCATTTAATTTGCGTCGAGTTCATACTGGTAGGGAGAGGGTTGATTCATTGTTGATGATGCTCAGCGGCTACTGAGGAGTAATCAGTGTGTATGACAGTGTAGCGTAATGTGTGGTTTTTCGCTGAAACACGGTGTTTTAATCGGGGCAGATGCGGTGCGTGCGAATGAGAAATTTTTTGTCCGTGGAAAAATCCTTTGCGGTGGATGAGTGTTGTATTTATTGGATTACATTATACTTGTCGGCTTGTGTCGAGTAGATCATGTCTGTCAAACGGTCTTTAATGGTGAATCAACCAAGCGGATAACATTGTTATGTATTTGCGAAAATAATTGCCAATAGTGTGTATGAAGCTGCATTTTGGCAACGGTAGTGCGTGTAAACCAGAACCCCTCATTGGAAAATAAAAAAGCATTATGAAAAAACTCCTCTTATCATTATTAGCCATTATCTTGATTGTTGAAGAATGGTTGTGGGACGGGCTGTCCGCACTGGGACATTGGCTGGCTTATCATTTAGGCTTGGCTAAATTTGAATTGTGGCTGTCGAAAACCTCGCCGTATCAGGCGTTAATGGCTATCAGTATTCCTATTTTATTGGTGACACCGCTTAATATTGCCGCGTTTTGGCTGTTGGCGAATGGTTTGATTTTACAAGGCATCGGGCTGGAAATAGTCGCCAAATTATTGGGCACTTTATTCGTCGCGCGGTTTTTTACGCTGACTAAACCGCAGTTATTATCGTTTCGTCTCATTGCATCGGTTTATCACACGGTGACTTATTGGTTGCGCTGGGCGCATGAGAAAATTATCGAAACCGTTGTTTATCAATATGCAAAAACCATTAAAATGCGCGCCAAAGCGGCATTGGCGGCATTTTTTAAAAAATGACCTGACTTAACTGCATCTGTGCAATGCCTTCCTGAGTAAAAAACCAAGTTAGATAAATCAGTTGTGTCAGGTGATATTTTGATACCGAAGAACGCTTTTTTTGAAATTTGTCATGTAGAAGCCACTTTTTCTAACAAGGAAAACCATGTCACTAAGCGATAATCCCATGCTCAACAACCATGAGTCCTCTTTTCAACACGAAGAAACGCCTATTTCCATACGCAATATTTTTCATTCTTTCTGGATACACCGTTACTTATTCGTTTTCATTGTCATGGTGGTCGGTATCATAGGCGTGGTTCTGGTGTCTCGACTTGTGCCGCGCTATACCTCTGAAACGAAAGTATTAATCGGTGTACCCATCTCACAAGTGATTGATGTGAAATCGGTATTGAGTGGCGATATGAATTCCGAATTCGCGCTTAAAAGCGAGTCGGAAACGATACTGTCTCGGGAACTGGCTAAAAAAGTCATTACTAAATTGGATTTGTTAAACGTGCCTGAATTCAATCCCAATAGTAAAAGCTCAGAAAAAAGCCCTCCTTCTGCGCTAAATCCCAAAAGCTGGTTACCTGACAGCATTAAAAGCAAACTGGGCTTGGAAGAAAATGAGGCAGTCATTAGCGATGAAGAAAAACAGGCGCGGATTATGCTGGCGGCGACTGAGATTTATATCGGCAAACTCAAAGTAGAACCCGTTAAAGGCTCACAAATAGTCAGTATCAAATTTGAATCGTTAAGTGCCAAACTGGCGGCTAAAATCGCCAATGCTCATGCGGAAAGTTATATTGTCGGGCAGTTGCAAGTGAAATTTGAAGCCACTGAAAAAGCCAATGCGTGGTTGAATAGCCGATTAACCGATTTGCGGGCGAAGGTGGTCAATTCTGAAAAAGCAGTTGAAAGCTACCGTGCGGCACATGGTCTGGTCAGCGGCAGCAATAAGGAAACAGGGCTGGTCGGCGAACAGCTGTCGGAAATCAACAATCAGCTGATTACTGCGAAAGTACAAAAATCAGAGGCTGCCGCACGGTTGGAGCAAGTCGCCAAGTTACGCAATAGCGGCATGGGCATTGAAGCGGTCAGTGAAGTGCTGTCGTCACCATTAATTCAAAATTTACGCGGACAAGAAACCGAACTAACGCGTAAATTGTCAGAAATATCGGTTGAACTGGGGCAAAATCACCCAAAAATGAAAAGTATCGCTGCCGAATTATCAGATGTGCGTACAAAAATAAAAGCAGAGTCCGGTAAAATTATTGCAGGTCTGCATAATGAACTGAATATTGCCAGTACGCGCGTGACTAATTTGCAAAACAGCTTGACCGCAAGTCAGCGCATAGCCGATCAAAACGGTAAAGAAGAGGTGCAGTTAAGAGCCTTGGAACGTGAGGCAAATGCGAATAAATTATTATTTGAGACCTTTCTCAATCGCTTTAAAGAAACCACCTCCACGCAGGGAACTGAGCAAGCGGATGCGCGGGTTATTTCTGTTGCCGAAGTTGCCGATATTCCGTCCTTTCCCAAGAAAAAAATGCTGCTTATAATGGCGATTGTCATGGCGTTCGGCAGTGCTTCAGCGGTGGTATTTTTATTGGAGTTTTTACGCGCAGGATTGAGAAGCCCCGAAGAAGTCGAAGCGCATTTAGGGTTTGCCGCATTAGGCTTGATGCCTAAAATTACCGAAAAAATAGCCGCTTATGATTATTTGCTCACTAAACCCAACTCCAGTTTGGCGGCAGCGATTAATTCATTACGCATCTCTTTAATACTGTCCAGTCCTGATAAGTCTGTCAGCTCGCTTATCATTACCTCCACGCTTCCTAATGAAGGTAAAACGACACTGGCTTTATCACTGGCGCGAAGTGCCGCCATTACAGGACAAAAAGTCATTGTTATTGACGCTGATTTCAGACAGTCCAGCCTGACAAAATACTTGGGTATAACAGACAATGCGCAAGGATTAACCGATTTAATTCTGTCGTCTGACGCGGTATTGAGAGACTGTCTGTGTAAGGACGGCAAAACCGGTTTAATGATTATGCCAAAAGGCAGTGTGGAATATCTGAATTCGGCTGATGTGTTTGCCGCCGACCGCATGAAAAGTTTATTGACCACCTTGCGCGCTGAATTTGATTTAATTATTTTTGATACACCGCCAGTGCTGGCTGCTACGGATGCGCGCGTGTTAGCGTCACTGGTTGATAAAGTCGTGTTTGTCGTCGCGTGGGATAAAACGCCCAGAACCATAGTCAAAACAGGACTTGATGAATTATTGAAATCCGCATCGCATATTGCAGGCATTGTTCTGCAACAAGTCAATTTACAACAATACACTTACAGTTCAGGTGATTCAGGGTTTTATTATTACTACAGCAAATACCGAGAACGCTACATTGATTGACCTCTGCTTAGCCCCCTAATTATCAATGTCTTATCTCTTTTTAAGGTATTGAAAGTGTATTTTAAGCCCGTAAGTGATAATAATTATGTTGTTTTATTATGTAACTTATTGACAAATAGGGTCACAATAAGCTCATTAAAGGAGATTTGTGACGCTCCATTTTGGTGCTTAAGTGATTGTTTTTTCTGCTTTTCCAAGTGATAATAGTAAAGATAGCAAGGGGTATTGCTCTTCATTTTTACAGCTACAGTGCCATTTCGTACACATCCTGTTTTTATTTAAGTGTTTAGGATGATTTATCCAATTTTCTATTTTTATGAGGCATTCAATTGAACTCCGTTAAAAACACAAGCATCGCTATTGTCGGGTTAGGCTATGTCGGCTTACCGCTGGCAGTTGAGTTTGGTAAACAATACCCGACCGTTGGTTTTGATATTAATCAAAAGCGTATTCAAGAATTGCAAGCAGGTCAGGATATTACGCTGGAAATGAGTTCTGATGAACTTGCCGATGCTGTTCAGTTACGATACAGCACCGCTGTTGCTGACATCGCGCAATGTAATGTGTATATAGTTACTGTACCGACCCCCATTGATGAATATAAACAACCCGATTTAACCCCATTAATCAAAGCCAGTGAATTAATCGGCAAGGTGTTAAAAGCCAATGACGTGGTTGTTTATGAATCCACCGTTTATCCGGGTGCAACTGAAGAAGTCTGTGTTCCGTTACTGGAAAAACATTCAGGCTTAACCTTCAACAAAGATTTTTATGTCGGCTACAGCCCTGAACGTATTAATCCGGGTGATAAAGCACATCGAGTCACCAATATATTAAAAGTCACCTCAGGTTCAACCGCAGACACGGCTGATTATGTGGATGCCCTGTACAAAAGCATTATTACCGCAGGGACTTATAAAGCCAGCAGTATTAAAGTTGCCGAAGCCGCAAAGGTTATCGAAAACACCCAGCGTGATGTCAATATCGCATTGATTAATGAATTGGCGATTTTATTTAATCGTCTGGGTATTGATACTGAAGAAGTATTATTAGCCGCGGGAACAAAATGGAATTTCTTACCGTTCAGACCGGGTTTGGTCGGCGGTCACTGTATCGGTGTTGATCCCTATTATCTAACCCATAAAGCACAGGCGGTTGGTTATAATCCCGAAGTTATTCTGTCAGGACGACGTATTAATGACGGCATGGGTAAATATGTTGTTGCGCAGTTAATAAAAAGTCTATTAAAAAAGCGGATTCATATTCAAGAAGCCGACGTATTGATTATGGGTTTTACTTTTAAAGAAAACTGCCCTGATTTACGCAATACTCGCGTTATTGATATTGTCAAAGAATTGCAAGATTATAATGTCAACACCCACGTTTATGACCCGTGGGTCAGTTCAGCAGAAGCTGAGCATGAATATGGTATTGGATTAATTCCCCAACCTGAACTTGAAAAATACGACGCTATTATTTTAGCCGTATCGCACGATCAATTTAAACAAATGTCCATAGAACAAATCAGACAATATGGTAAAGCCAATTCCGTTATTTATGATCTTAAATATCTTTTCCCAGCCACTCAAACCGATATCAGGTTATAAATAATGAAAGTATTAGTCACAGGAACAGCAGGTTTTATCGGTAATCATCTGGCAATAAAATTACTCGAACGTGGTGATGAAGTTATCGGTATTGATAACTTAAATGATTACTACGATGTTAATTTAAAAAAAGCCCGTTTAGCTCGTATTCTGGATCATAAAAATTATACCGATATACGCGCTGATATTAGCGATCGTGAAACAATGGCGGCATTATTTAAACAACACCAGCCGCAAAGAGTGGTCAATTTAGCCGCACAGGCGGGTGTACGCTATTCTATCGAAAACCCGCACGCTTATATTGACAGTAATATCGTCGGCTTTATTAATATTCTCGAAGGCTGCCGTCATAATAATGTTGAGCATTTAGTGTATGCGTCCAGCAGCTCAGTGTATGGTGCGAATGAATCACTGCCTTTCTCAGTGCATGATAATGTCGATCATCCGTTAAGCCTTTATGCAGCATCAAAAAAAGCCAATGAATTAATGGCACATACTTACAGTAATTTATATCAACTGCCCACCACGGGATTACGGTTTTTTACTGTTTACGGCCCTTGGGGCAGACCTGACATGGCATTATTTTTATTTACTAAAGCCATATTAGCGGGCGACCCGATTCAGGTATTTAATTATGGCAAACATCAGCGTGATTTTACTTATGTGGATGATATTGTCGAAGGTATTATCAGAACGCTGGATAATCCAGCAAAATCAAATCCAGACTGGTCGGGATTAAACCCAGATCCAGGTACAAGTAAAGCCCCTTGGCGCGTTTATAATATCGGCAATCAAAACCCCGTCGAATTATTAACCTATATTTCCACCTTGGAAACAGCCCTCGGTAAAACAGCCGTCAAAGAATTACTGCCATTACAACCGGGTGATGTGCCAGATACTTATGCCGATGTCGAAGCCTTGGTACAAGATGTGGGTTATAAACCCAATACGCCTATCAGCGAAGGCATAGACAAATTTGTGAAATGGTATGTTGATTATTTTGCCGTCTGAATATAAAGACGTTTAAATGAAAACACCTTCCAGATTGCGCAAATCTATCGGCAATGTCCATGCCGACCACCATGCCATTGCCAAAGGTATGGCATGGGTGTCGCTGTTTGTTTTTTTGGGCAAACTGGCAGGCGCGGGCAAAGAAATGGCGGTTGCCTACCGCTACGGTGTCAACGAAGCCGTTGATGCTTATCTGCTGGTGTTCAATTTAATCAGTTGGCCGGTCAATATCTGGTTCTGTGTGCTGTGCATTGTACTTGCGCCGCTGATAGCGCGAGTACGGCAACATAATCCTGACGATATTCCTGCATTTCGCGCCGAGTTACTGGCATTTTCCGCATTACTGGGGCTGAATTTCGCGCTCATTATGGGCTTGGCACTGCCTTTCCTGCTGAGTTCCGCTTGGCTGGGACTGTCAGCGGCGACGCAAAAAGTAGCCATTGATATGGTGCCGTCCATGTTGGCACTCGCGCCGTTAAGCGTGTTAATCAGTCTGTTCTCCGCGTGGCTGTTGTCATCTGGGCGGCACGTTAATACCTTATTGGAAGGTGTGCCTGCGATAACAATTTTAATCGCGGTATTGTTTTTACCTGACTTTGGCATTGAAGCCTTAGTGTGGGGAACGGTAGCGGGTTTATTCTTGCACCTCGTCAGTCTTGCCATTCCCTTGGTGTGGCGCGGTGAAATAGAAGCACCGAAGTTTACTCAGCGTTCCCCCCATTGGTCTGCCTTTTGGCATGGTTTCGGCATCATGCTGGTCGGTCAGATATTGATGAGTTTTACCACCTTGATTGACCAGTTTTTTGCCGCGCAATTAGGCACAGGAGCTATCGCCACCATGAGTTATGCCAACCGCATTGTGGCATTGATTTTAGGCTTGGGCGCAACCGCCGTCGGCAGAGCGACGCTGCCTGTATTTTCCAGAATTCAAGAAGATGCAGGGCAACTGTATAAAGTCGCATTGCGCTGGGCAGGTATTTTATTCCTACTGGGTTTTATCGGCGTATTGGCTGGGTGGTTTTTAGCACCGTGGGGTGTAAAACTGTTGTTTGAGCGCGGTGAATTTACCGCTCAAAATACCGAAATTGTCACTGACGTGTTTCGCTACAGTCTCATGCAAGTGCCTTTTTATTTTGTCTGGGTGGTACTGAGTTCATTATTGGGCAGTCAACGTAAATACCGTGAACTTGCCATTGTCTCAGGCATTAATCTGTTCGCTAAAGTCATTGCAAATTTCGCGCTGGTGCCGTTGTTCAATGTCAATGGCATTGTATTAGGCACTGCTTTTATGTACATGATGGCAATGTTGCTGTGTTTAGCAGTTATTCAACGAACCAAATTTATAGATACTCAAACAAGTAATAAAGCGGTCTAATATTTCAATAGGATTGATGAACCCTTATCAAGGGATAGAGATACTATTTGCCGTATAACTTTCACACCTTGCGTAGTAGAAAATAAAATTATGAAAACAGTATCACAGATTATTTTCGGTTCAGCGGCTGTGTGCGCTCTTTTGGCATTAGATATTTCATCCGCAAATGCAGCAGCAGTTCGCGCTTTTCCTAATGCCGAAGGCTATGGCACACAAACCGCCGCTGGTCGCGGCGGTGCAATCTGTGAAGTGACCAACCTCAATGATGCAGGACAAGGTTCGTTACGCGACTGTGTTGAAGTAGAGACAGGCGCGCGTACCGTGGTTTTCCGTGTGGGCGGGGCGATAGAATTGACGCGCGATATTATTATCAATGCACAGCACAGCAACCTCACTATTGCAGGACAAACCGCGACAGGCGGCGGTATTCAGCTTAAAAACTGGGGAATTTATATACAAGACGGCGGTCATGATGTGGTGATTCGTTATCTTCGTGTTCGTCCGGGCAGTGTTGCCTGCATAGCCCAAGGTGCAAAAGCCTGTAACTCAGTAAGCGGCATTGCCTTATGGGGTGAGACGATAGACAAGCGGGTTTACAATATCGTGCTGGATCATATTTCCGCACAATGGGCTACCGATCAGAACATGACTGTCTGGGATTCAGTCAGTGATATAACCATACAAAACAGCATTATCGCTGCGGGTGCGACACAAGGACATTCCAAAGGTCAGCACAGCACGGGGTTTCTGGCAGGCGGCGATATTGACGTTGATACCGTGCATCCAAGAACCATCACCATTCATCACTCCTTGTTTGCTCATAATGCAGAGCGCAATCCGCGTGTTGACGATCCCTCCATTTTCGATTTCCGTAATAACGTTATTTACTACTACCCATCATACAGTTCTGGCAACCTGAGAATGGAGCGTTCAGCGTCATCGTATCCTGTCAGTTTCAATACCACCCAAGCTAATTTCATCAACAACATTTACAAAACAAATCCTACCGACACAGGCAGTAAGGGCAGCGGCAACGTTATCCTTGATGTCGATGCCCAGACAAAGCTTTACATCAGCGGAAATTACACACCGCTTTTCCCGATGGGAACACAAAATGATTTTAATCCCAGTAATATTTATGGCGGCAACGCCAGTATCAACCAACTGGCATCTCCCGTTGTTACGCCCGCCGTTACCACGGATCCGACCTCTCAGGTTCTGATAAAGGTACTGGCAAATGCAGGTGCGAAGCTGCCTGTGCGTGATGTAATTGATGACCGAATCGTGAATGATATTATCAATGGTACAGGTTCGATTGGTCAGGATCAGAATAATTGGTCTGTTTTGGCGCAAGGTACAGCACCCGACGACAGTGATCACGATGGAATGCCCGATGCGTGGGAAACCGCGCAGGGCTTCAATCCGAACGATGCCGCCGACAGAAACGGCGATAACAACAATAACGGCTACACCAACGTAGAAGAGTATTTGAATGAACTGGCAGGCGATCAACCGGTTGCTTTCGGTTCAATGACCGTACCTGCGGCCGCAGTTATAAAAGAAGGTGCGTCGTAAAATGAATATTGTTATATAAAGATAGCGAAAAAAGATATTGATTGTTTGAATAATGAACACTCATGGTTAAAACTTTATTTGGCGGATTGGCTATTTTAAAAATACGATGATTGTTAATCAAATAAGGCGATCTAAAGTCGGATTAGTGCCGCGTATATTTTTCGGATTTCTATTTGGGTTGATATTCGTCTATTCGCCGCTTAATCGCTGCGATATAGTCAATAATAATGACCTTGGTAATTATCTGGTACGCATAGAAAATCTGATAAAAGGCAATGATACCATTGTCGATGATATGGACTTATTGCAATATATGTCCAATGAACCGCTGTGGCGGTCTATATTGATATTCATCGGCGATAATTTTAAAGTACCAATGGATGGTATTCAGCTGATTTCGCTGTTCAGTATATCGGTATATGCGTTTTTTTTAATCGGACGAATAAATTTCATTCTGATGTTTATTTTTCTGTTTAATCCGCTGGTCGTTAATTTAATATCAGGACAGGTTAGAAGTGCATTTGCAATGTCATTTATATTATTGACATTGTCAGTAAAAAATAGAATCGTTGCCTGTTGTATGATGGCAGTAATCAGTTTGATTCACACCGTAACGTACATGATTTTTCTGGTCTATATGGTGTCTAAATTTTTAGAATCGAAAAGCGATAAATATACCCATAAGCAACTCGGATTATTTGCTTTCGCTTTTGGCATGACCATGTCGTTTATATTAGGCGCGGGTAAAGAACTTATTTTAGGTGCAGTGGGTGACAGGCGAGCCGAACAGATTGATGACCCTGTATCTATTACCTATTTGACTTATTGGGTATTAATGGCATTTACCCTGCCATTTATAGCAAAACGTAATAATGATCCCAGTAAATGCTGGGCGGAATATTATTCCATTATTATGCTGCTGATGCCTTTTTTTATGTCGGTTTTCGGTACAGACGGCACACGATTTTTAGCATTGAATTTTACGATTATTTTGTATGCCATTTCAACCTATACACTGCGAGTCAGAATAGCGATGATGAGCTGTTTATTTTTTTATGAAATAGTCCAGTATTGGTATTGGCTGCAAAATATGAATTAAGGTTTTATTAACCTTAGTTTATTTTTACTGAATGCCGTTTAAGTTGATACACACAGTTCGACTGTATAAATAAACCTGCGAGGTTTTTAAAACCTCGCAGGTTTGAGTCATTGTACTCGCCGATTTTTTGCAAATAACTTATAAAACACAATAGCCGCGTTTTTTAAACTGAATCCTGAATTTTATGACAGCACAATACCTTATCCGCTTTGACGATATATGCCCTACGATGAATTGGGAGCGTTGGGAAAAAATAGAAAAAACGCTTTTATTGCATAATATAAAGCCTATTCTCGCCATCGTACCCGATAATAAAGATGCAAAACTTATTATTGACCCGCCCAACGAGGATTTTTGGAATCGCGCCCGAATATGGCAGGAGCAAGGTTGGACGCTCGCATTACACGGTTATCAGCATCTGTATGAAACCCAAAATGCAGGCATTATGGGCATTAATAATTACAGCGAATTTTCTGGTTTGTCTTATGACATACAACGTGAAAAATTAACCGCTTCATTGGCAATATTTCAACGTGAACATATTCATATTGATACTTTTGTAGCCCCCGCGCATTCATTTGATGAAATAACCGTTAAAATCCTTCTCGAATTAGGTATTAATATTATCAGCGACGGGTTTTATTTAAATCCTGTATCTCGTTTAGGTGCAACGTTTATTCCACAGCAGCTCTGGCATTTTCGAGATATGTCTTTTGGATTGTGGACAGTTTGCTATCATCATAATAGTGATTCCGCTAAACAGTTGGATGCGTTTGAAGATGACATTATCAAGTATAAACAGTCAATTATTGATATGCGTTCATTAACGTCAACGCCCAATCAAATTAAATCCATTAGCTTATTTGATAAGTTATTTGCACACCTGTTTCTTTTAAGTTTAAAAATAAAAAGAAACATTAAATAAACTACTTAAAGACTGACAGCTAATGAAAATTTTATTTCTGGTTTCCTCAATGGCGGGACACGGCGCAGAGCGCGTTGCGGCAACGCTGGTTAATGCGTGGGCATCGCGCGGCGATCAGGTGGTGCTGATGCCGACTTTTTCAGGACGCGGCGAGTGTTTTTATGAATTATCACCCGCTGTTCGCCTGATTTATTTAGCGGATTTAGTGACTAATAAAACCCGCTCAGCGGCGAATCAGCTTGCCAGATTACGCACGCTACGCCAGTTTATTGTTACCGAACAACCCGATGTCATCGTGTCCTTTTTATCCAATGTCAATGTCGCCGCTGTCGTCGCATCATTGGGCTTGAAAGTTCCTGTGATTATTTGTGAGCGCACCGATCCGTTTGTGGTTTCACGCTCGCGCGGTTTACGGCTTGCCTGTCGGGTCAGTTATCCGTTCGCTACGATATTGATGGTGCAGACACAGGCAGTTGCCGCTAAATACAGCGCGGCGGGCTGGTCGGCAAAACGTCTGCGCGTGATTGCCAATCCCATTCCTGAACAAATAGTCAACATTCAACATAAACCTGCCGCCACAGCAAAAAAACGTTTGCTGAGTATCGGCAGATTAAATGCGGGCAAGCAGTTTGATGTGCTGATTCGGGTGTTCGCTAATCTTGCTGAGCGTTACCCTGAGTGGTCGTTGCGCATTTTGGGAGAGGGTGAGTTACGCGCCAGTTTGCAACAACAGATAACTGACCTCGGTTTGGCTGAGCGCATTGCATTGGCTGGGCAGTCGGCGGCGATAGGTGAGGAATTGGCTCAGGCGGATGTGTTTGCCTTTACCTCAAAATACGAAGGTTTTCCTAATGTGTTGCTGGAAGCGATGGGCGTGGGCGTACCGTGTATCAGCTTTGATTGTCCGAGCGGCCCGCGTGAAATGAGTTTAGATGGGCAGGTGGCATTATTGGTCGCACTGAATGATGAAGCGGCATTAGAAGGTGAACTGGAGCGATTGATGCAGGATGCTGATTTACGCCATACGCTAGGCGCACAAGCCCGCGCCTCCATCATAGAACGTTTTGCCTTGGCGAACATACTCACGCAGTGGGATACGCTGTTTCAAGAATTGGGAGTGCGATGATGTCGGTATTGGTGATTTCGCTTGATTTTGAATTGTTCTGGGGTGTTGCAGAATCCAAAACTATTGAAAGCTACGGCAAAAATGTGGAAGGAGTCTGGCAGGCGATACCCGCTATGCTGACACTCTTCGCACAACACAAGGTGCGTGCCACTTGGGCGACAGTCGGTATGTTGATGTGTAAGGATTATCAGCAATGGTCTGACATTGTGCCTACTGTAATGCCGACTTACGCACAGGACAGTTCGTCCACTTATTCAGTCGCCCAGTTAGCGAAACAATTTCCCCAGCTGTTTTTTGCCCGTCCCTTGGTGGAACAAATACAGGCAGCAGCAGGGCAGGAATTGGCAAGTCACAGTTACAGTCATTTTTATTGCAGTGATGCCAGTACCACCGTAGAACAGTTTGTTGCCGACTTGGACTGCACAAAAATTATTTTCGATGACTGCGGCATTACCCAACCGACCAGCTTTGTGTTTCCGCGCAATCAATCGCAGGATGCTTATGTCAACGCCTTGGCACAGGCGGGGTTCACTGCGTATCGCGGTAATCAGGATCATTGGCTGTATCACGGCGGTAGCGTTGTGCCGTATGGTATCGCGGGGCGAATGCTGCGCCTTGCCGATTCTTATCTGCCCGTCACAGGGCATCATGTCGTCCCCGTCAAACCGTCTGATAAGCAGTTAATCAACATTCCTGCCAGTCGCTTTCTGCGTCCTGTCGCCAATAACGCGCTGGTCAATAAAATGCAGGTGCGGCATTTGAAACAGGGAATGTTGGCGGCGGCAAAAAATGACGGCATTTTTCATTTATGGTGGCATCCGCATAATTTCGGCGTGTCATTAGCCGAAAATATCGCTCTGCTTGATGAGCTATTACAGTATTTTGCCGTGTTGCAGGATAACTATGGAATGCGCAGCTTAACGATGGCGGACGTTGCCGAAACAGTCACAACACCCAAGGAGACCGTGTGAAAATATTACATATTATTGTTTGCCTTGAGGCAGATGGCGCGGAAACCATGCTGAAACGCTTGATTGAAGCCGATCCTGCATCCATACCCGATACGATGGTCGTGTCGCTGACCACGCTGGGCGTGATTGGTGAGGTATTGCGCAAGCAGGGCGTAGCAGTACATCCGCTCAATTTATCGCCCTCAGGCTTTAACATTCCCAGAATATTATGGCAACTAATCAAGTGCATACGCCGTTATCAGCCCGATGTGGTGCAGACGTGGATGTATCATGCCGACTTCTTGGGTGGCTTGGCGGCTAAGTTGGCAGGTTATAACAATATAGTCTGGGGCATACGCCGTACCGCATTGACCGCCAAAGACCCGAAAAAAACCGTTCTCATCATGAAAATGTGCGCGTTACTGTCGCGCCTGATTCCTAAAAAAATTATCTGTGTCGCGGAAGCCGCCAGAGTGGCACACAGCAAAGCAGGCTATGACGAAGCCCGCATGGTGGTTATTTCCAACGGCTTTAATTTTTCCCAGTTTACCGTGATTGAAGAACAACGCACCGCTTTGCGCAGTGCGTGTCAGTTTTCCGATACCGATATTGTGATTGGTAATGTCGGGCGGTTTCATGCCGATAAAGGACAGGATAATTTTGTCAAAGCGGCGGCACTCGTGGCAGGGCTGTATCCAGCGGTAAAATTTTTATTGGTCGGGCGCGGTTGTGAGGCGGAGAACGCCACTTTAATGGCGTGGCTGAATGACAACGGCTTACAGGAGCGGTTTGTGTTGCTGGGTGAACGCCGTGACGTGCCTGTGTGTCTTGCGGCGATGGATATTTATTGTATGCCTTCGCGTACCGAAGGCTTTCCCAATGGCTTGGCAGAAGCCTTGGCAATGGCGTTGCCTTGTGTGGCAACTCATGTAGGTGATACCGCTGTTTTGGTGGGCGATACGGGCGTATTAGTGCCACCGCAAAATGAGCAAGCCTTGGCAGATGGTTTATTAGGGTTGCTGGCGTTATCAGCAGAACAGCGGCAACAACAAGGACAACGCGCCAAAGAACGGGTATTTTCCGAGTTTGGTATCGAAAAAGCACGAGCGCGTTTTGATTCAGTTTATCAAGCAGTTATTACGGGAAAATAAAAAAAATGTGTGGATTTGCGGGTTATTTAAGTACGGTCAAACCAGACCATGCCGCTGAATTATTACAGCGTATGGGTAACGCGATTGCACATCGCGGCCCCGATGACAGCGGCGTGTGGTGTGACACCGAAGCAGGTATCGGCTTATCACATCGGCGATTATCCATTGTCGATTTATCGCCCGCAGGTCATCAACCCATGCCATCCGCTTCAGGGCGTTATGTGATTGCCTTTAACGGGGAAATTTATAATCACCTCGTACTCCGTGCCGAACTGGAATCCAGTCGATCAGCACCACACTGGCGCGGACATTCCGATACCGAAACCTTATTAGCCAGTTTTGATGCGTGGGGCATTGAAGCCACCGTCAACAAATCCATTGGTATGTTTGCCTTTGCGGTATGGGATAAACACACTCAGCAACTGACTTTAGGGCGCGATAGAATGGGTGAAAAACCCCTGTATTACGGTTGGCAAGGTCAAGGTGAACAGGCGGTATTTTTATTCGGCTCGGAATTAAAAGCCTTGCGTGTGCATCCTGCGTTTGAAAATTCTATTAATCGCGGCGCGTTGAGTTTTCAATTGCGCCGTAACTACATTCCCGCGCCGCATTGCATTTACAACGGCATCGCTAAATTACGCCAAGGCTGTTTATTAACCGTCTCGCTGCAACAGCGTGAAGTGAAAGAATGGGCGTATTGGTCAGCAGTTCAGGTTGCACAGGCAGGTATTGCCAACCCCTTTACAGGTACGGATGAACAAGCGATTGATGACTTGGAAACCCTGCTGAAAGATGCGGTCAGTCAACAAATGATGGCAGATGTGCCGCTGGGTGCATTTTTATCAGGCGGCATTGATTCCTCGTTAATCGTCGCCTTGATGCAGGCGCAATCCAGCAAACCCGTCAAAACCTTTACCATCGGTTTTCATGAACAAGGCTATAACGAAGCCGAATATGCCAAAGCCGTTGCCCAGCACCTAGGCACAGAACATACCGAACTGTATGTGACCGCGCAACAGGCAATGGATGTTATTCCGCGCTTACCTGCTTTGTACGATGAACCGTTTTCCGATTCCTCACAAATGCCTACTTTTCTAGTCTCACAACTGGCGAAACAGCACGTTACCGTGTCGTTATCAGGTGATGCGGGGGATGAGTTGTTTTGCGGATACGGTCGTTATACGCGCACAGATAGTATGTGGCGGAAAATATCGCACCTGCCTATGCCATTGCGCAGTTTGATGGCGAAGGGAATTACCAGCGTACCGCCTGATACTTGGAGTCAATTGGCAAGCGTACTGCCTGTGCCTAAATCCGCGCGACCGCGCAATATCGGCGACAAACTGCATAAAGCGGCAAGAACGCTGACCAGTCAATCCATTATGGAACTGTATTCGCATTTCATTACTCACTGGTTTGATGCAGGGTCGGTGGTTATTGGCGGCTTTAATCCGCCCAGTTTATTGACTGAACTTTCAAACTTAACGGGATTGGGTGATATTGAGCGCATGATGCTATTGGATAGCATGAAATATTTACCCGATGACATTTTAGTTAAAGTCGATAGAGCCGCAATGGGAAGCTCGTTAGAAACCCGTGTGCCTTTTCTGGATCATCGGGTGGTCGAATTTGCATGGCAATTACCCCTGTCGATGAAATTGCGCAATGGGCAAGGCAAATGGCCGTTACGCCAAGTGTTATACCGTCATGTGCCGAAAGCAATGATTGAACGCCCTAAAATGGGTTTCGGTGTGCCGTTCGGACACTGGTTGAAACAGGATCTGCGTGATTGGGCAGAAGCCTTATTGGATGAAACCCGTTTGCGCAATGAAGGGTTTTTTGATCCCGCGCCTATTCGGAAAAAATGGCTGGAACATCTCTCAGGCGAACGTAACTGGCAATATCATTTGTGGGATGTCTTAATGTTTCAATTATGGCTGGAACAACAATAACTCAATATTATGTCTAAAAAAATTATTATCTTAGCCAATACCTCATGGTATCTGTTCAATTTCAGATTGAATTTAATGTTGCAATTGCAAGACTTGGGTTATGAAGTGATTGCCGTCGCCCCACTGGATAATTATTCTGCACGGTTTGCAGAGTATAAAATTAAATTTATCGCCATGCCTATGGATAATCAAGGCACTAATCCGATAAAAGACAGCCTGTTAATTGCGCGTTTTATTAGCTTGTTTTTAAAACAACAACCTGCCTGTATATTATCTTACACGCCTAAATGCAATATCTATGCGGGTTTAGCGGCAAGAGTATTAAACATCCCAATTATTAATAATGTATCAGGATTAGGCACGGCGTTTATCAGAGAAAACCTGATTACCAAAATAGTAAAATCACTTTATATTGTCGCATTAAAAAAATCCGCTAAAGTATTTTTTCAGAATAATGATGATTTGCAGCTTTTTATCGACAACGGCTTGGTTAAAAAGGAATTAACAGGGGTATTACCCGGTTCTGGCGTTGATATTCAACGTTTTTCTCCTGCGATAAACAAAGTAATGAATGATAAATTTGTTTTTTTAGTCGTCGCCCGAATGCTCAAAGATAAAGGCATTATTGAATTCGTTGAAGCGGCGCGCGAATTAAAAAAACAATATCCCACCATAGAATGCCAATTATTAGGCTTTCTGGATGCAAAAAATTCCTCTGCCATCTCGTCCGCTGAAATGCAGGCGTGGGTTGATGAAGGTATTATTCATTATCTGGGCGTGAGTGATAATGTGATTGAGTATTTACACTTGGCGGATTGCGTCGTATTACCCTCTTATCGAGAAGGCACACCGCGTTCTTTATTAGAAGCAGCAAGCGTCGGTAAACCGATTATTACCACCGATACAGTCGGGTGTCGTGAAGTGGTTGATGACGGAATTAACGGTTATTTATGTCTGCTTAAAAGCAGTAGCGATTTAAAACGTAAAATGGAACAAATGTTTTTGCTGTCAGAAGAAGAACGCGTACAAATGGGCAATAATTCACGCAAAAAAATGATGGCGGAATTTGATGAAACATTGGTTATTAATAAATATCTGAAACTGATTGATACAGTTATTGGTTAAAGAATGGCTATTATATTTGCAATAATTATTTATTATTTATGTACTGTGGTTATTTTTAATACACAATTTCAATCACCTGATAAAAACTATTTAAACTAAAATGATACAAGAAAATCTTATAAAATACGTTGCTGTTTTTGGTTTATCAATGGTGATTGTTATCCTGTTGACTCCTTTATTCATCAAATTAGCACCGCGCATCGGTTTAATGGATGTGCCTGATGAGCGTTGTGTTCATAAAAATATAACTCCCGTCGGTGGCGGTTTAGTGGTATTTATTGCCTTTAATATTAGCTGCTATCTGTTTTATCATTATTTAGGCGGTAATTTAGACGGGCTGGTCAATAATAACTGGTGGTTTGATTTTTTTATTGCCTCCAGTATTTTATTGATTGTTGGTTTAATTGATGATTGCTTCGGGATGAGACCGTTAGTAAAGCTGGCAGGACAAATAGCAGCGTGTACCACGCTGTATGTATTATCCGATTATCACGTTAATTTGTTAAATGTTGATTTTGGTTTTTGGGGCGGATTGATTTTTGTATTAATTTGGACAGTTGCCATTATTAATGCGTTTAATTTAATTGATGGGCTGGATGGCTTATGCTCTGGTTTAGCAATGATTTCTGCTATCGGTTTAGCGGCTATTTTTATATTACGCGGCACCTCAGGAGACGCACTGGTTTGCATCGCATTAATAGGTGCCTGCTTTGGTTTTCTATTCTATAACTTCCATCCTGCGAAAGTATTTTTAGGTGATACGGGCAGTATGTTTTTAGGTTTTTCTTTAGCCAGTATCGGATTATATGCGGGTGGTAAAGGCTCGTTTCTTATTATTTTAGCCGCGCCTTTTTTTATTGCAGGCATTCCTGTAACCGATACGCTGTTAGCGATTTGGCGACGTTCTATGCGTAAAGCGATAGCAGAGCGTCAGGGTTTGCCTGCTGTTAAAGTGATGCAGCCTGATAAAGAACATCTTCACCATCGACTGCTTAATCATGGCTTTAAACAACATCACGTTGCTTTAGTGTTATATGCAATTAATATAGTAATCATCTGTATAGGCGTACTGGTGATGGTATTAAAAGAACGTATGCTGGGAATGCTGTTAATTATAGGCTTATTCACTATTTATCTATTCGTTAAATATGTACTGCATATTGAATTGTGGGAAACTCATAGGCTGATTAGATTAGCGGATAAAACCCCCGGATTAACAAGATTGTCTATGATATTTTATCCTGCGTTTGATTTGCTATGGATGTCTATGGCAGTCTGGTCTGCTAATTATATTGCATCGTATGGAAATATACCCGTTCATGGTTTTATGGATTGGGCGGCTCAGTTTTTATTATGGGAAAATCCGATAATATTATTATTGCTGTACTTTAAGTTGTATTTTAAAGTATGGCAATCAAGTTTTTTCAAGGATTATTTATATTTAATATTGGCGATTCTATTAGGGTCGGTTGTCAGTTTGGCATTGCTTCTCACCTTGAATGAAGGAAATAATGTATTATTTTCAATAAACGTAATGGCATTATTTGTTTTATTTGCATCGCTTGGTGTGGTGGGTGTTCGTGTTGTTCATTATTTTATCAGAGCATGGGCTGCGGATAATGCCAATAATGATAATGCGCGCCATATTATCATCTATGGGGCTGGTGCTTATGGGGTATTATATTTACATGAGTGTTATTTAAAGAATACCAGTGATCCGGGTACTATTAATATTATCGGTTTTATGGAAGATGTTCTGTATATAAAAAATGATCACGTTTATGGAAAAACGGTATTGGGCGGAATGAATGAATTATCAAGCATATTAACAGATCATACTGTCGATGAAATTGTTGTCACTGGAGATGTATCAGATGATGTGTGTTCGCAACTTAAAAATATTATTAATAATACTTCCATTAAGTTATTAAAATGGGATACGTTGGCGACACACATGGTTTAATATACTTTTTAATATAAAAAATCTGATAGTTATAAGAATATCGGAGGTTTGAGTATATAGGTTATTGCGTTACGGCTTAAAGTTCCAATAATGACTGTTTGTGTCTCGGCGTGTTTGTATTTGCCACACGTCTTTATGCACGCTAACTGTTATCGCGCCACTGTCGGCACTGTTGAAGTAGCGGGCGTTCAAATCCTGATAACGTGCGATTACATCGGGGTGCGGATGCCCGAACTGATTACGATACCCTGCGGGAATTAAAATGGTTTCGGGTTGTACGCTGTGTAAAAAAGTGCGTGTTGACGAGGTTTTGCTGCCGTGATGCGGAGCGATTAATACGTCGCTTTTTAAGCGATTACCATACCTTTTGACCAGCCATGCTTCCGCCGCAGCTTCTATATCGCCTGTTAATAATGCCGTACCGTGTACCGACTGCACTTGCAGCACACAGGAATTATCGTTCTCTGAAGCGGTTTGTTCAGCGGGTGATAAAATCATAAAAACCACGCCATCCCATACCCACGACTGCCCCGCAACACACCGTTCAGCCTGATAGGCACTGAGTTTTTCAGGCACACTGGTCAATACATTTTCGACAGGAATGCCGTGCAGTAATGATGCCGCGCCGCCGATATGGTCGTTATCACCATGACTGATAATCAGTCGGTCAATATCAGTCACGCTTTGCTGGTGTAAAAACGGCAATAACACGTTTTTGCCCTGATCGCTGTCCGCAGAAAATTTCGCCCCCGTGTCATACACCAGATGATGTTCAGCGGTTTGTATCACCACCGCCAAGCCTTGCCCCACGTCCAATAAGGTCAGTTTGATGTCGCCTGTTGCGGGGTGCTGATTATCGGTAAATATCAGCGGCAATAATAATACTGCACCCAGCCAACGGGCGGGTATGCCTCTGGGGGCGAGTAAAATCAGTATGCTCAAGACGGCAAAACCTAACGCCCACATTGGCGGCTGAGCATGATTGATAATCGCAAAGGGCAGGGCGGCAAGCGTGTCTAACAGCCACTGTAGTTTTTGCAACAGCCAGTCCACCAGCCAAAATAATCCAGTTGCTACCGTGCGGCTGAGGAACATCAACAGTACGGCTGATAATGCTAAAGGCACGATTAAAAAACTGATGACAGGCACGGCGACCAGATTGGCGATAGGTGAAATCAAGGAGATTTGCTGAAAGAATAACAAGGTCAGCGGGGCTAAACCCAGCGACATGACACCGTTGAGTTTGACGGTTTCCCAAATAACCTTGAGTTGTCCCAAGCGTCCAGAGACCGTGTAAATAATCAGGCTGACGGCAATAAATGACAGCCATGAACCTGCTGATAACACGGCGAGCGGATCAAAGATTAATATCACCAATAAAGCGGTGGCTAGAATGTGCAACGGGCGGGTGTTGCGTTGCGCAATAATGGCTGCCATTGCGACTGCCAACATAATCACTGCCCGTTGCGTGGGGACAAAAAATCCTGCCAGTGCGGCATAAAATACACCGACAAGCAACGCGACCACGGCGGCGACCTGTTGCGGCGAGCGCGTTAATAGCCCTGTCCATGCCCATAAGCGCAACACCAGAAAATACACCAAGCCTGCAATCAAGCCGATATGCGAGCCAGAAATAACCACGAGGTGTGTCGTGCCTGTGGTGCGGAAGACTTCCCATTGCGGCGTAGTAATCGCACTGCCGTCACCGATGGTCAGAGCTTTGATTAATGCCAGACTGGGACTGGTGGCTAATAAATCTGTCAGTTGGTCGGTGATGGATTGCCGCCATATCTGGATATTGCACCACGCGGCTTCGCGCCCCAGTAATACGGGTTTGGGGGCAGGGCGAATATAGCCCGTTGCTCCGATACCTGCGATAAATAACTGCCGTTCATAATCCGCACCGTTCGCGTTGAAGCTACCGTGCGGGCGTTTTAATTTAACGGTGAACGTCCATTGCTGACCTGCTTTAATGGCTTGGTCTGGATAATACCAGCTTAAACGCAGTTTGCGGGGCAGGGGTTTTTCGGACTCAGTAACGAGAAAATCAAAGCTCACGCGCTGTTCATCAACGTCGGGTAAAGTGGCGATAATGCCTGTGACGGGAATGTCGATACCTTCCAGTTGTGCGGGTAGTCTGTCCGCTAAGCGCACCGTGGCAAAGGCAATCGCCCACAGGATACCGATCATAAAAATCAGGCTACGCCAATAACGCAACCATGCCATAATGCCAGCCGCTATGCCGCCCAATATCAGCCATTGCGGTTCGGGTAATGCGGTCAGTTGCTGCACCAGTACGATACCTGCTAACAACGATAAAGCGGCTGCAATCATTGAATTCCTTGGTGTTTTTGAGCGTATTAAAAACGGATAAACTGTGTTAAGCATGACTGCCAGTCATTAAAAACGCGGCAACAGATGTGCGGCTACGCTCTATTTGCAGGTGATTTTAACTTTATATGGAGACTCAGATGCTTAAAGAATTTTTTAAAAAGTATATGCCGCATCCTGACGTAATCAGACGGCATAAAAGTCTGCAATTTCTGGGGGCAAGATTACACGATCCTAATCTGCTGCATCTCAATCGCCGCTCGGTGTCGATTGCCTTTGCGGTGGGTTTATTTTGCGCGTGGATTCCAACACCCATGCAAATGGCGTTTGCCGCGACAGGGGCGTTTTATTTTCGCGGCAATTTGCCGATAGCGGTGGGTTTGGTGTGGCTGACCAACCCGATTACCATGCCGCCGCTGTTTTATTTTTCCTATCGGGTGGGCTTGTCGGTGTTGAATATGCCCACCGCTGAATTTTCATTGGATGCAGTATTATCAGGCAGTTTATGGATGCCGTTTTTAACAGGCTGTTTGATAATGGGCATTATCTGTTCAACAGCGGGCTATGTTGGCATTCAGGGGGCTTGGATTTACCACACAAAAAGAAAATGGCTGCATCGACAGGCAAAACGCGGTCATAAACCCGTGAACCCATTTAGAGCGATGTATTAGGCAACAGGAGTTCAAAACACCTTTTGGACTCCGTTACACTTTGACACCTATCAAACCCACGCCTTCGCGTCCGTCCCACAAGCTCACCTCATAATAATATTTTGCTGGAAAATAACTGGCGTGTTCGACTAAAAATCCTGCTGTGTTGAATAATTTTGCCATGGTTTCAATGTCGATAAAATTGAAATACTCAGGCATGGCTTGCAGAATGTCGTCTTTATTGGCTTGCGCGGCTAAACGCGGATTATTTGTTAAACTGACTCTGGCGGGATTTGGATGACCTTCGGCTTTGCGTTGTAAAAAATCAGCCAGAAGACCTTCATTCATGCCATGAAAAATAGAATCGGCAACAATGAAAATTTTGCCGTTCGGTTCTAACCAGCGGGCAAAGCGGGCGAGACACAGCGCAATAGTTTCAGTATCAAAAAAATGAAACACGCGCCCGCATAAAATGGCGGATAAACTGTGATCTTCAACCTCAATCTCGTCGATACACGAACCTGCAAGCAATTGTAAATTAGGCTGTAAATGCGGCGGGGTTTGTGCATACAAGGTATCCAAATGCCGTCCGTCCAAATCATTGACAATCACCCGTCCGCCTTGCTGCAAAATACGCGGTGCGGCGACCCCATAAGCGGCACCGACTTCCAAGACAGGTTTTTGTGCATTCAACGCATAATGAATAAAGGCTTCGGTGTAAGTATCCAGTTCTTGGGCAATCATCCAGCCCATATTATTAAGTGTGGGAACTAATTTGATTTCCATGCGGTTGTGAGGGAGTAATGAAAAGGCAAGCGGTTAAATGAAGGGGAATGACTGCCAGTTCTTGAAGGACTGGCAGTCTTAAAACACCAAGTAATTAATCTTCAATAACAATGCTGTCGCCGCGTTTCACCCAACCCGCTGTAAGGACTTGCGCATACACACCGACGCTGGGTAATTCTTTACCCGCAAACGGTACGAACGGGCGGTTTTTCATAACCGCGTGTTTCAGGATGCCGTTATCTTGCGGTAAATCACCTTGTGCCAAGGTGGGCATGACGCAACGCGGGCAAGGGTCGGAAATGCGTAACCGTAAGGTGTCGCCGATTTTAATGGTTTTACCCACCCAATCATTTTCCACAAACCCTTCCAGACCGCTGGTATCAATCATCATATTCGGTCTGAAACGACGCACTTCAAAACGCCCTTCAGGATACAGTTTCTGCATCGCTGCTATGGAGCTGGTGGTCAATAAATGCAGCGCGGCATAATCAAAAAATGAACCTTGCGGCGCGTCACCTGCAACGGCTTCGCTGGAAATTTCGTTGCTTTCGCCGTCGTATTCAGGCCAGTATTGTTCCAGTGTTGCCGCCTCAGGAGCTTGGGTTGCCAATGTTACATCGCTGCCCAAAGCCGCAGACAGTTGCTGATTAACATCTGCCGCATCACTGCGTAATACGTCACCATTGGGTAAATGAATCCAAACCGCTGGCAGAGTTGCGTCGGGTTGTGCTGTGTACGCGGCACGAAAGGAAAAAAAGTCAGGCCATTTTTTGGGATTTTTTGCACTGATGACTTTATTGGTTGCGCTATCAATCAGCGCGTAAGAGCGGTCGCCTACTACGCCGCCTAGGGTGACGTGCGTACCGTTCAGCTCTTCGCCCATCATGGATTTAACAGGATAACGCCACAGTGTTGAGACGGTGATTGTTGCTTGGTTTGACATAATTACTCCATCATGTTTTTTTTATAATTAGAGTAGCTCTAAAGGCTACCCGTTGGATTATTGACATAAGGGCGATTATTGTCAACTTGTAAGCGTACCGTTACTCAACAATGATGCCGATATAAGTGGCATTATTGCTCTCGACACTTTCCTTAATGGAATTATTGGCATCGACTATACAGCCCAGCCAATAAGTGCCGCCTTTGGTTACGGTGTCGGGAATAAGCAGTTCAGTCGTCAGGGTTGAGGGCTTGCCGTCTTGCTTGAGAGTTATCGAGCGGGTTTTTAATAACGTGTCGCGGGTGTCGATAGTGTTATCGGCAGACAAATAATAGGTGGCTTGGACAGGGAGGGAGCGAGTTTTACCTGCATTTTCGTAGCTGAATTCTAGGTTTATTTTCTGCCCGCGCGTGACGCGGTAAATCGGCTCTGGACAGGCGGTAATCAACGCGCCGTTTATATCAGGTTTTTGGTAAGCGCATTGTTTGGGCAGTTCGACGTTATGCGCATCAAAAATCCGTGTCCGATGATGCACACTGAAAAAACTACCGCCACCGCCTGCTATTTTTTCACCGTATCGCCAATGACTGACGCTGATTTCTTCTTGGGCAACGGGCGATACACCGTGCAGAGCAATTAAACCTGTGGCGGCATCTTCACCGATATAGGGTTGTACCATGTCGCCGTTAGTGATGAGCAGATTGTCGCCGCCCATCAAATTAAGTACATTGCCTTCGTGTTGTAAGCCTGCGCTGTGTCCCAGTTCGTGCATTACAATCGAGTGCAGGCTTGCATAGCTACCGCCGTATTCAAACAATTCAGGTTTGTTAGGAGTGAAACCGATTTTGCTGATACCGACAGGTGCGCGGCTGGGGCGATAGCGGGTATTGATGATAATGTCGGATTCTGTGGCGGTGCAGGTCGGCGAATAATCCGCGTCGCTTTGTTCAATGGCAGATACGCCAGCGTAATTTTCGCCTAAGTCTTTCATCCATATTTCACTTTCGCCGTTATTCACCGCCACGCCATTGGTATCAATACCGCCGAGCTGGTAACGGAACTGGCTGGGATTAAGGTTCATGGTATTCAGAGCCGCCAGTACGGCGGCGTATTGCGGCGAACCAGCGGGAATACTGACGGAATCAATGACAGGTTTGTAGGCTTTGACCGTCCAGTGTTTTTTCTTGCCGTGATTGCCGGGCAGAATGCAGGTGATTTGTTGCCATGCCAGTGCTTCGCTGGTGTGGAGTATGAGCAGGGTAACTATTAATGTAACCTGAGTTCGAGATAAGAGCTTTTGTCCACGAAAGGCACGAAAAAAACTGAATTCAAGCATTTTTGGTGACATGACAGCGAACCAACTGTGCAGTGTGCTGTTATTTTTCGGATTGTTCATGGGGATTGCTTGCCTGTGTTATATCAAACTCAGGTTGTGGGCATTAATATGTTTAATACCCGCGCCCTAAATTGCGAATTTCCATCAATTTGCCGTTTTCAAAACGTAAAGACTGTTGAATGCGTGATGAACCGAAATTATAAAGCCATTCTTCCACCACAACCTCGGTTTGAACAACATTACTTTGCCCGTAACTGAAATTATTATTAGGGTAGCTGTTTCTCTGATTGCCGTAATATTGTTGGTTTTGCATGAAGTTTCCAGAGCTTCTGGTTTCAACATGGCTTTCAATCGACGTTGCCGCCCCGCATTTGTGATAAACCTCGCTTTTATCCATGCCTTCATTGATAACGTAAGCCCCGCACCTTAACGCAAGTGCGGGCTGACTGATGATAAGGCTGAGTAATAAAAGCCAATAGCGGGATGGTTTTATCATGCGGGCAGTGGGTCAACTATTTGTTTTTCAATAGCTTGGTTATTTCTTCCGCCGCCAGTTTGTGCGCAACAGGATTCCAGTGACCGTCCATCGGCAGGAAGTCCATGCGCTCATGCTTGTCATTCCAATAGCGTTGAAATACGGGCTGCATATCGACCACATCCAGTCCGTGTTGCGCCGCCGAGGTGGTGAATAATTGCCGATCCTCGGCATTCCATCCGTGTTCACGGTTGTGTGAATAAATGGCTTTGCGATCACCATCCAGCAGGAAGATTACACGAAACCCATTGGCAGAGCCTAAGGCGCGTAGTTCTGAAAAATAATAGTTTAATACCTGTTGTTTTTTTGAAGTCAGATTTTCGCTATGGCTGACTGCTTGCGGCGCAGGGTGTATAAGAGCCGTTAAGGATTTTGATGCCCATTCTGGAAATTTCAGGTTGTAGTACAGGTAGCGAATTAAGGCGAAGCGCAACAGTCGTTGTTTATTGGGCGATTCGCTGTAGGGGTTGTGCTCTAATGATACGGTTGTGTCATCGGTGACCACAAAACCGCTATGTCCTACGAAGGGCTTGCTGAGCAGGTCGGACAGATCATAAGGTTCAACAAACAGCACGATGACGGAGGGTTGAATGTCAGGTGCGAAATATTTAACAATTTGCAGTGAGTCCGCCAAACCATTACCCGATGCGGAGGCAGTTTGTACTTTATTGGGAAAGGTTGCTGTTAAGCGTCCTTGTACGGTGTCTGGAAAATCGAGCATGAAACTTTCAATGAAGCTATCGCCAATAACAAACACGCCGCCTTTTTCCGATGAATCAGGGGTGTTGGTAAAGCCCAGACTGTTGGTAACGCCTGTGTGTGCGGTTTCCATCGACCAGCCATAAGAATAAACGTAAGGTTGATTGGGCAGATAGCGGCTGAACGGTTTTTCAATGCCGGTTGCTTCCATGCGTATGCCAGAATTAACAGGCAGCAAGCGCAGCAAACCTTCCAGCAGTACAAGGCAAACAATCGCACCTAAACTAAGACCAAGAAAAAATCGCATAGTGTGTCAGTTAAAAGTTGAAATAAAGGAATTCTGATACGCCACGAGTTTCACTGATGGCCAACAGTACGATAGTAATCACGAGGGCTGCGCCTAATACCGCGCCACCGATAACACCGCTGAGTTTTGCTTCGACATCTTGCAGAATACCTTTACCCAGCATTCCATAAGCATTGGGTACGAAAAAAGCAGTTGCCGCACAGACAATAATCCATACCGCGCATACGTCAATATCCATGATGCGATTGATACCCAGCAAACTGTCGCTGGGCAAACCGTGAAATGTGCCTACTGTCATAGCGTGTAAAATGCCCAGCGCGGTGTCTATGGACGTGGCACGGAAAAATACCCATGACACCACCACCGCGATAAAGGTAAACAACCAGCCAAGGGAGGTAATAGCGATATTTTGCCGTTCACCCAACAGATGCCGAATAGCGTGATTGATAATCAGGTAAATACCGTGCAACGCGCCCCAGATAACAAATGTCCAGCTTGCACCATGCCACAAACCACCCAGCAGCATGGTGGTCATTAAATTAACGTGTCGCCGCGTCGCACCCAGACGATTGCCGCCCAGCGGGATATACAAATAATCACGCAGAAAAGTGGACAGCGTGATGTGCCAGCGTCGCCAGAAGTCGATAATAGAGCGGGCTTTATACGGCGAATTGAAGTTAATCGGCAGAATAATGCCGAACATATACGACAGACCGTAAGCCATATCGGAATAAGCGGAAAAATCAAAGTAGAGTTGAAAGGTGTAGGCAAGTGAACCGCACCACGCTTCAAGTACGCTGAGACTGGCATAATGCAGGTCAAATACAGGGGCGACAAAACGCGCAACGCCGTCTGCCAGAATGACTTTTTTAAACAGTCCGATGACAAAAAACAGCGTGCCGACGGTTAAGCGACCCTGTGAAAAAACGTGTGATTCCGCTCTGTCAAACTGCGGCATCATGTCTTTATGATGCAGAATCGGCCCCGCTATTAAATGCGGGAAGTAGGTGACAAACAGCCCGTAGTTTTCCGTTTTGTACTCACGAATTCTTGCGACATGACAATCGACCAGATAGGCGATTTGCGTAAAAGTGAAAAAGGAAATACCAATCGGCAGCGTGATGTTGAACGGTGTGTAATCAGCCCCCACCAGCCACGCCAGACTCTGACCGAAAAAATCGAAATATTTGAAAAACCCCAGCAAGCCAAGATTGAATACCAAGCCTGTAATCAACGCCCATTTTGCTTTGTTATCGTGTCGCGCTTCTTTTTCCCGACCAATCCACTGACCTATGAAGTAGTTGACGGTAATAGAACCCAGCAACAACGGCAGGAAATTGATATTCCAATAAATGTAAAAACCGAGAGAGGCAAGAAACAGGAAGACGATAGACAGACGCAAGGAAATTTTTGACAGCAGAAAATACCCGAGTAATGCCACAGGTAAAAAAGCAAAAACAAATAGAAACGTATTGAATAACATTTATAAATCAACCTCTAGTTTGAAAACGAAGCCCAAAGGCATTGTCCGTATAGTTGATATGGTAATATATTTGGTAAAAATTACGCTATAAAAAGTATGTTTTATGCTCGGGATAAGTCGGCATAGCGTCAGTTTAGTTATGATGGGTAAAGTTGTGCTGGATTTGCGAGGTTTTTAAAACCTCGCAAATCTTTACTCTCTGAAGGTCAAGGCTTGACTTGGACGCATCAAACCCAGAATGTTGAATACTTTTACAGTCTCTGAAGCGTTGGAACGATAACGTAAAGCGGCAAAATTCAGATATTTTTCGTGCTTTTCGTGTCTTTCGTGGACAACAATTTAATCAAGCACGAACAATCAAACCGTCTTCCATGTGCAGCACTTTGCCCATGCGTGCAGCCAGTTCGTGATCGTGCGTGACCACCAGAAAACTGATATTCAATTCATGATTTAATTCCAGCATGAGCTGATACACCGAATCGGCGGTTTTGCTGTCCAGATTGCCTGTCGGTTCATCCGCTAAAATCACCTTGGGTTTATTAATCAAGGCTCTGGCAATCGCCGCGCGTTGTCGTTCACCGCCTGATAATTCCCCGGGTTTGTGTTCGATACGATGTCCTAAACCCACACGTTCTAATAACGCTTTGGCGCGTTGTTTGGCTTCTTTGACTGATAAATCAGCAATCAATAACGGCATGGCGACATTTTCCAATACCGTAAATTCGCCTAATAAATGATGTGATTGATAAATAAAGCCCAGCGATTGATTGCGCAACTGTGCCAGTTTCGTGCTGTTGACGGAATTGAGATTTACGCCGTCTAAAATCACTTCACCGCTGGTCGGTCTATCCAAGCCGCCCAATAAGTGCATCAAGGTACTTTTGCCCGAACCCGATACGCCCATAATAGCGACCCGTTCGCCCGCAGTAATGGCTAAATCCACGCCTTTCAATACTTCAACGTCGAGTTCGCCTTGATAGCGTTTGGTTAATTTTTTACATTCCAAAATAACGGGCTGTTTATTCATAACGCAGTACCTCGGCTGGATTGATTTTAGAGGCTTGCCACGCAGGATAAATGGTCGCCAGTAAGGACAGTAAAAACGCCATGCCCGCCGTTGCCCACACATCTGACCATAGCAGTTCAGAAGGTAATTCGCTGATGTAATACGTTTGTGCGTTTAAGAATTTGACGTGAAATAACTCTTCAATACCGCTGACTATTTCAGGGACATTAATTGCCAATAATACGCCGCAGATAACGCCCAGTATCGTACCGAGTATGCCGATAACCGTACCCAGCACCATAAAAATACCCATCACCGACGCAGAAGTCAGACCCTGAGTTTTTAAAATAGCAATATCGCTGCGTTTATCGGTCACCACCATAATCAGCGTGGAGACAATGTTAAACGCCGATACTGCCACCATGAGCAGCAGAATAATCGACATGACCTTTTTTTCCATTTTAATGGCTTGGAAAAAATTATCATGTGCCATTGTCCAGTCACTGACCGAATAATTACCCGCAAACGATTTAGCCAGTGCGAGAGTGATTTGCGGTGCGTTGAGTAAATCATCCATTTTAATACGCAGGGCAGTCACGGTATTTTCCATGCGAAACAGTTTAGCGGCATCGTCCATGTGGATGAGTGCCATATTGCGGTCATATTCATACATACCGACTTGGAAAATACCCACCACGGTAAAACGGCGCATTCTGGGTACAACTCCCGCAGGTGTGGAATTGACTTGCGGACTAATCAGCGTGACTTTATCGCCCACGGTCACACCCAGATAATTCGCCTGTTCCAGACCCAGCACTATGCCGTATTCGCCCGCGACTAAATCCGATAATTTCCCCATTTTCATTTTATCGGCGATGTCCGATACATGGGTTTCATAATCAGGCAAAATGCCGCTCACCACTGTGCCATTGACACGGCGGTCAGCATTAATCATCACCTGTCCGTTAATAAACGGTGCAGTGCCTTGAATGTGCGGGTAGGTTTTTAACTGTTGTTCTAAGCCTTGCCAGTTATCCAGTTGCCCATACAGCCCTGAAATAGTGGCATGAGAAGTCATGCTCAGCATCCGTTCACTGATTTTGCCGACAAAACCGTTCATCACCGATAACACGGTAATCAGTGCGGTAACGCTCAACGCGATACCCAATACCGATGCTAAGGTGACAAAAGAAATAAACTGAGTACGGCGTTTAGCCCGCGTATAACGCAGACCGATATAAAAAATAAGGGGTTTAAACATGGAGTTTTAGGGGGTGAGGTGATTAAGATTTGCGACAGTTAGGGCAGTAACCGTATAAATAAAGACTGTGATCGGTTAATTCATAACCTAATTTGTGTGCAATTTCTTTTTGGCGCAGTTCAATGGATTCATCGGTGAACTCATCGACTTTGCCGCATTTCATGCACAGAATATGATCGTGATGATGACTGTTTGCCAATTCAAAAATGGAATTACCGCCGTCAAAATGGTGGCGTGTGACTAAACCTGCGGCTTCAAACTGCGTCAAGACCCGATAAACCGTTGCCAAACCTATATCTTCATCTTCACTGAGCAGAATTTTATAGACCTGTTCTGCGGTTAAATGGCGTTTATCAAGCTGTTTTTCGAGAATTTGCAGAATTTTAATCCGTGGTAACGTGACTTTTAAACCTGCATTCTTTAAATCATGCGTTTCCAATACCTTCTCCTGTTACATCGCCGTGGGCGGATTGTGTAGATAGCTACATTGTAGCATGACAGTTTTATAGGATAATCTTTTAACATCCTGTATGATTTTACTTTTTTACTCCTAACGCACTATCCAATGAGAAAATCGCTTTTTTCTTTCAGCCTGATGGCAAGTCTCACCTTAACGTCCTGTTCTACTGTGCTGAACAATTTACCGGGTGTTTACACGCTGGAAATTCAACAAGGCAATATCATCGACCAAAACATGATTAACCAACTCAGACCCAACATGGATAAACGGCAGGTGCTGTACATCATGGGATCACCGATGCTGGTTGATTACTTTCACAAAAATCGTTGGGATTATGTTTATTCCGTTAAACCCAGCGGCGAAGATGCTGTTGAAAAGAAAGCCTTCTTAGTGTTTAAAACCAAAGAAGACGGTACAGACCGCCTAGTCGGTATGTACGGCGATTTTAAGCCCAGCAACCTGCCAGTTGTGAAACCGTCCGAAGAAAAAACAGTCGATTTACCCAAACGTGAAGTGGATCAAACGTTGTGGGAAATGATCACTGGCTTATTTGGTTTTGATGGTACTGACGACAGCTCCGCGCCAAAAAACGCCGCGAAACCGCAAGTGGATTTGCCTTTATAACGCAGTCTGTTTTCTAAATCTTCTTGGTTTTGCAAGCCGTCACTCGCCGCATTACATAAAGTCATTGCTGGAGCAAGTGAACATAACAATCAGGGTTATGACTGCCAGTCCTTCAAGGACTGGCAGTCATTGATTACCTGAACACTTTTTCATAATCTCTCGTTCCCATGCGCCGCGTCACTGCCATTAAGTTAAGAAAAACCCCAGCGGGGTGAAATATTTGTAGCCTAGATGTTTAGACGATTTCATAACCCCGTAGGGGTGAAATGTTTGTTTTCGTCCAACATTTCACCCCTACGGGGCTTGATTGTATTTATATTTTATTGCTACAACCATTTCACCGCTACGCGGTTATTATCGACAATCTGGCTTAACTTAATGGCAGTGACGCAGCGCGTGGGAACGAGAAAAACATAAGGAAATAATCACCATGCCAACACTGACTTGGGTCGGGAAAGACAAAGTTGTCAACCATCATTTAGACGTACCGTTCCGTGTGCTGCAACACGAACAGCACTACCAAGCCCCGCAAAATACCCCCGCCAACAGCACCGACAACCGCATTATTCACGGCGATAACCTTGCCGCGTTGAAAAGTCTGTTGCCTGAGTTTGAGGGTAAAATTAACTGCATTTATATCGACCCACCGTATAACACAGGCAATGAAAGCTGGGTGTATAACGATGCGGTAAACGATCCGAAAATCAAAAAATGGTTAGGGCAAGTGGTGGGCAAAGAAGGCGAGGATTTATCACGGCATGATAAGTGGTTGTGCATGATGTATCCACGCTTGAAGTTGTTGCATCGGTTATTGGCTAAGGATGGGGTGATTTTTATTTCGATTGGTGATGCTGAACAGGCTAACTTGAGATTATTGTGTGATGAGATTTTTGGGCAAAACAAACGATTAACTACTTTTATTTGGCGAACTGATGGGAATTTTGATAATCAAGCCAAAATTAAAAACTGTCATGAATATATCTTGATGTATGCAAAGTCTCCCGAAAACTTTCTTCATCCTAATGTAGTTGACCCTTCAATTGGTGAGAACAGTAAATTAAATAATCCGTTTATTCGCAATACAATAGTTAAGAACGGGCATAAAAATCCGATAAGTGAAGTTGAGCTTTTAGCGGGTTTTCCTACTGATTTTGAAAATGGAACAATACTCGCCAGAACGAATCAGTATCCACATTATGATTATGACTTGGTAATTAAAGACGGTAAGTTAGTTAATAATGTAGTTGCAAAAACAGGCTGGAGTTCTAAATCTTTGTTAATGGATTTTATTGAAAAGGAATTTGAACCTGTATTAGATACAAAAGGGCAAAAAACCCGTTTTGTAATCACATCAACTGGCGCGATTGAATCAATAAAAGAAAGAGACAATCCTAGCCATGTTATTTCAGTGATTAGTGGCGTTGGTAGCACACAATCGCAATCTGCTGAACTAGCTAATATGGGATTTAAGTTTTCATTTCCAAAACCTACAGAACTTATTAACTATCTGATTTCCATGCACAGTAATAAAAGTTCTATCATCCTCGACTCCTTCGCAGGCTCAGGCACAACCGCCCACGCAGTCCTTAAACTCAACGCCCAAGACCAAGGCAATCGCCGCTTTATTCTGATTGAAATGGAAGACTACGCCGACACCATCACCGCTGAACGAGTGCGCCGCGTGATGTCGGGCTATGGTGAAGGCACAAAACAAACCGCAGGATTAGGCGGCAGTTTCGATTATTACACCGTCGGCGCGGCTATTTTTAACGCCGATGACACGCTGAACGAAGCCGTGGGTGTTGAAGTCATCCGCGATTACGTCAGTTACGCCGAAGGTATCGCCACCGAATACCGCACACCGCAAAATAAACACGAGACTCTGACTGCCAGTCCTCCAAAGGACTCGCAGTCATCTTCTTTCACGTCCTATTTACTGGGCTTAAGCCCTGAAACCGCGTGGATTTTCTACTACGAACTGGACGAAGTGACCTGCCTTGATTTAGATTTTTTAGGCACGTTAAAATTCGGCAACCAAAAACCCGCCACCGCAATTATTTACGCCGACAAGTGTCTATTAACCAAAGAATTTTTGACCAAACACGGACTTATTTTTAAAAAAATTCCGCGTGATATTACCCGTTTTTAATGTAAGAAGTTTTATCGTTCCAACGCTCCAGCGTTGGAATGCAGCGGTGGACGCTCAGCGTCCTCTTACGCTTAAGATACACAACGCTGGAGCGTTATCAGATGAATTCCCCCGCTGGAGCGAGGGAACTATAAACGTTGAAACTTTATTCGGCATAACTCATGGAACTAAAAGACTACCAACAGCGCGTTATCGACAATCTTGCTGAATACCTGCATGAATTTGAAACCACTTCACATTTGGGCAACGCTTTTAAACACTATTGGCACAATAAAGGCGTGACGGGCATAGAAGCGTATAAAAATAACGTGTTCGGCGTGCCGCACGTTTGCGCTAAAGTCCCGACAGCGGGCGGTAAAACCTTTATCGCGGTGAATGCGATTAAAACCATTTTTGATGTGTTTGCGATACGGCATCCCAAACGCAGCAAGCTGGTGATTTGGTTGGTGCCGTCGTTGACGATTCTGGAACAGACGGTAAAAAATTTAAGCGATTGTGAGCATCCGTATCGGCAACGCTTAAACACGCTGTTCGGTAATCGGGTGGCGGTGTATGAAAAACGTGATTTGTTGATGGGCGCGGGCTTTTCAGCCGATAGCGTTACCGAACAATTGTCTATTGTGGTGATGAGTTTTGACAGCTTACGCGCCAAAAATAAGGAAGACCGCAAGATTTTTCAGGATAACGGTTATCTGGCTTCGTTTTTGACGGACGATGAGGAAGCGGTGTTACTGCCCGATTATGATCCATCGGCGTTAATCAATGTCATCCGCCGCTTGCAACCGATTGTGATTGTCGATGAAAGTCATAATGCCGAAACTGCGTTATCGGTGGAAATGCTGAAAAATTTAAATCCACATTTTATTTTTGACCTGACCGCCACGCCGCGCAATAACAGCAATATCATCAGCTATGTCGATGCAATGGCGTTGAAAAAACAGCACATGGTGAAACTGCCTGTGATTGTTGCCAATCGTACCAGTCGCAATGAAGCGATTGAAGGCGCGTTGATTTTGCGGCAAAAACTGGAAGCTATCGCGCTGGATGAACAGGCGAAAGGCGGTAAATATATTCGCCCGATTGTGTTACTGCAAGCCGAAGCGCGGACGGGTGACGATAAAACTACCTTTGAAAAAACCAAAGCCAAGCTGGTGGAATTGGGCATTCCCATCGAGCAAATCAAGATTAAAACCGCTGATATAAATGAGTTGAAAGGCGTTGATTTAATGAGCCGTGATTGCCCTGTGCGTTACATTATTACCGTAAACGCATTGAAAGAAGGCTGGGATTGTCCGTTTGCTTATATTCTGGTGTCGTTGGCGGATAAATCGTCGGCGGTGGATGTGGAGCAGATTTTAGGGCGCATTCTGCGTATGCCTCATGTGCAGCAACATGGGCATGATTTGTTGAATTTGAGTTATGTATTCACTGCGTCAAATTTGTTTATGAACACGCTGCAAAGCGTGGTGAAAGCGTTAAACAAAGCGGGATTTTCCGACAGGGATTATCGAGATTTAACGCCGCAAGTAGAGCCGATAGCGCAACCATCACCTAATGAAACGCTGGATTTATTTACGCTGAATGCTCAGGTGCTTATTCCAGCAGCGGACAGTTCTGAATTGTTTGATGATGAAGAGCGCGTGATAACCGCCATTCATTATCCCGAAATAGCCTCGGCGGGTGAGAATTTTGTTAAGGAATTGACCCAACAAGCGACGGCGCAGAATAAAGACTACGAAGCACACGCGCAAGCCGCCGTTAATGTCGATATTCCCGCCGCTCTGGAAGATAAAATGAACAAGCATAAGTTAAAGGATACCTTTAGAGAGCAGGCATTATCATTGAAACTGCCGCAATTTTTTACGGCGGTGGAGTCGGGCGGTTGGATAGAAGAGAATCAGATTTTTGAGCGTGATTTGCTGTTGAAAGCCTTTAAGTTGTCGCAAGCCGATTCTGTTATCAATTTTGAAGATGTGGAAACAGAAATGTACCGCGTGGATTTGGAAGAAATCGGTGATGAAAATTATAAAGCCACGCCGTTTAAAGTGAACGCCCAAGCCCGCGAAAAATTTAACACGCTGATTTTAAAAGGCGATAAAGCCAGTCAGATTATGAACGTGACGGCGCGGTTGGTGCAGTTAATCGGCAATATGTACCCGATTGATGACAGGGAAGTAAAAAAATATATCGGACGGATTGTGGAAGCATTCAGTGAAGACCAGATACGCGATTGCCTTGAGCGGGATGTGTCTTACGTCAGAAAAATAAAACAAAAAATCACCACGCTGGCGGATGTTCACGCACAGAAAACATTCAGCGATTTTTTATATGTCGGGAAAATCTGGCTGGAACCCAGTTTTGAGTTTACGGAAATAATCAGCCCGCCCAGCAACGCGCCCGCATTGCCGAAAAGTCTGTATGCCACCGAAGCCTCAATGGGGCAGTTTGAATCGCGCATTATTAATGATATTGCCAATCTGGATAATATTGTCTGGTGGCATCGTAATCTGTCCAGAAATAAGGGGTTCAGGCTGAACGGCTTTTTGAATCACTATCCCGATTTTATCGTTAAAACCGCCAAGGGCAATGTGATTGTCATTGAAACCAAAGGTGACGATAGAGACAATTCGGATTCGGAATTAAAACTCAAATTGGGCAATGATTGGGAGGCGAAAGCAGGGACTGAGTTTAAGTACATGATGGTGTTTGAGAATAATCCGATTGCGGGCGCAAAGCGGTTGGCGGACGCACTTGAGCAATTGAAACAACTGTAATTCGCTGGACTGGGTTTAATCATCGAATCACTTCGGGGTATCATTACCGTTTATTTTTACAGATACTTGATAGGGTTACAGGATGATAACAAACGCTACACCGCGAGTTTCAGGCTACCGACAATTAAAAAAATTACGCACGGTGTTGGCGATTGCACGCGGTAGTGCGGTGTTATCCATGCTGCAACATGAAGCGGAAGCCACGGTTTCGCAAGATCAGGCGAAGCGTGTGACCTATCTTACCGAGCTGTTTTCGCGCATTCATCGGGAGATGTATCAGGACTGGAAAGAACAGATTACCGTCCATCATCGACCGGGTACGATGATGGATGCCTGCAAGCGCAAAGCCTTTCGGGAAGCTATCGAGCATCTGGTGTTGGATGGTGAGGGCAATAATCAGGACAGCGCGATTTTTGATAATAACGGCTTTGTGATTCACACCGAAAATATCGCCGAACGCTTGAGTTTGTTTTATCGCAGTATGCGCAGTGTGCGCCCGTTTTCTTATGGCAATCGTCTGACATTGGATTTATTTATGACCGCGCTGGGCAATCTGCCCGCATTTAAAGGCGTGTATGAACAAGGTATTGATTTCAGGCGATTGGCTCCGAATGACCCCGCTGTTCTGCATGACATTAACAGCCGCGTAGACGAATTGTGTATTGCGTTTCAACACGCATTAGATCCCACTTTAAGTCAAAGCCTGCAAAATGAAGCCAATGGTTATGGTAAATGGCCGGAAAATAAACGCTTTATTTCAGGCATTCCGTTTTTATCCCATAAAACCGCTGACGGTATAGATTGTCTGGTATCGGTCAATGGCGGTTTAGTGCCGTTTGAGCGCATCAAGGATGAATTATTTATTGCGGGCAGGCAATTAGCCGATTATCCCTTGTGTGATGCGGAAAATGTCATCGGTTATTTGCCTGATACCGAGTTGTTGCGCGTAGCGGGTAAAACCGATATTGACGGTATTCCTGTCTGTAAAAATGGAGTCGCGCCGCTGTTTTGTCTGGATATTAATATGTTGTCAGGGCTGCGTTCGCCTTCACACACCGAATTAATGGAGCTGCTGAAACAATGCGCAGGCAGAAAAGCGCAGATTTTTGAATTAGCCGACAACGACGCATTAAGGCAGAAAATGTTGATTATTGCGGACGGGGATGAACGATTGAACCGCGCGGTGGAAATTGCCTATCAACGCCTGAGTCATATCAGTAAAAAACTGGAGCAGGCGAAACAAGCGATTTTTGAGGGCAAAACCCCCGACGCGCAACCCAAACTATTTATGAGCATGGGCGGTGCGGGTTCAGGCAAAACCGCTGTTGAAGAACTGGCAACTGCGCAATGCGGTGATAATTTTGTTATCGCCTCGTTAGATGAATTTCGCAAAATCAGTGACCTGTATTGTGTACTCACCGCCGCCGAACATCACAGTGATGATTATATTTACGTTGAACCGTTCGCTAATCGCCTGCGCAGTGTGGTGGCAGAACACGCCAAACAAAACGCCATCAACATTCTTTATGATGGCACGGGCATTCCTTACAAACCCCGTTATTCAACCATTGTCGATCAGTTCAAACAAGCAGGTTTTAATACCCAAGTTACCGCCGTTGATGCGTTTTTGGTTAAGCCCGAAGGACGTGAAGATGAATTACCGCGTTCGGCAGTGATTAACAGCGTTAAAACCCGTTATGAACGCACAGGGCGCGCCTTGCCGTGGGTGGTCACGGTCGATAAACATATCCGCGCGCCCATTTCATTTTTAGATGCGTTAGAACACAAAGGCTTGGAAAAACTGTCGCTGTTTGCCAATGACGGCAAGCGCGACAAGCATTATCTGGTCGCCGAAAGTTTTATTTGTACCGATGAAGAAGTCGATATTCTGCAAGAACACCAACGGCGGGGTACACTCAGTCAATATCTGTATTTTCTGAGTACAGACCGTACCGATTCAGTATTAAAAAATTTAGCCAATGGAGATGACGCTAAACTGACCGCCCTGATAGCCCGCAATCCGCTGTTTGATGAAAATAACGTCGCCTATCAGATTTACAGTAGCAGTAATGAAAACCGTGTATTAGTGATTTATAACGCCCGTCGCTTGGCGGATTTTATCGAAAAGAAACAGCTCAATCCGAATGCCTCAGGTGAAAACGGACTGTTGCATAAACCTGAAGCCCTGTCGTTTCATGTTGATCCTTCCTGTAAAGAGCCTTGGATGACGCGCTTACAAGATTCCTGCTAGGTGATGCCGATGAACTGTCCCAAGTGTAATCAAGTCATAGAAGAAAACGGCATTCAATGCCCGCAGTGCGGTATTTTCTTTGCCAAATATGCGCAATACCACGCGACAGAAAACGAACCAAACAACCTATTACCGCCCAATATTAAAATCTATGATGCAGATGAGCAATACGACGACAGCCATCCGCTGACAGCGTTACTGTTTGAAGATACCTTGCAGGACAGCACCGCGCATTTTATCTGGCGCGCTATTATCTTTATTGGTTTGACAATATGGGGCTGGTTATTAATTGTCTCTTATCTGGATAATGCGTTTGGTGAAGGTTTTTTACATTTAATTAATACCCCTTTTCACGAAGCGGGGCATCTTTTATTTCGCCCGTTCGGCGAATTTATGCACTCATTAGGCGGTACCTTAGGACAGTTATTAATGCCGCTGATTTGCATGGGAACATTATTAATAAAAACCCGTGATCCGTTCGGTGCATCGGTGGCTTTATGGTGGTTTGGTGAAAACTGGCTGGATATAGCCCCGTATATGGACGATGCGCGTGAAGGCGATTTGCCCTTATTAGGCGGTAATTTCGGACATTCATCACCTTATGGATTTCATGATTGGGAATACTTATTAACCGAAACCAATATTATTGAATATGACCACGTTCTCGCCAGAATGGTTTTTATAATAGGCTCAATGATTATGATACTGTCCTTACTGTGGGCAGGGTTATTATTATATAAACAATATAAAACCTGTATAAACTAACAATGGAGTGAAACATGAGCAATTATAAACACATTTTATTAGCCGCCGATTATTCGGTGCATAATGATTATGTCGCCGACAAAGCAAAATCATTAGCCGATAGTTATCAGGCAAAACTCAGTATTATTCATGTATTGGATAATATAGCCATGCCGGATACCAACTATGGTGCAGTTATTCCATTAAATGAGGATTCAAATTACGATTTACTGGAAGCGGAAAAAAACAAACTCAGGGAATTAGGTAACCGCTTGGGTGTTGATGAAGATAATCAATGGTTAGTATGGGGCGTACCTAAAGAAGAAATTATTGAAATTGCCACGCAACAACACATAGATTTAATTGTCGTCGGTTCGCATGGGCGACATGGTTTAGCGTTATTATTAGGTTCTACTGCCAACAGTATATTGCATCATACACCCTGTGATGTATTAGCTGTCCGCTTGTCGGATAAGTAAACCGATGTATAAACAAGGGAGTAAAATAGCTTTAGCTGTTTTAAATCCAATAGCTAAACCTATTAGACTCCTGCACCTAATGGATATGAGAATTAAATGGTAAAAATTTTACGTCATAAAAATTTTATAACCTTAATTCCGATTATTATTTTAATCAGTATTATCACCTTGCGTTTATTTGAACCCAGTTTTATTAAACGGCAACGCCTGATTGTTTTTGATATATACCAAGTATTACAACCGCGCATTTATCAACCATTACCCGTAAAAATTATTGATATTGATGAGGATAGTTTAAAAAAAATCGGGCAATGGCCGTGGTCGCGTACGGTAATCAGTCAGTTAATTACCAATTTATCCAATGCAGGTACAGAGGCTATTGGTTTTGATATAGTATTTGCCGAAGCTGATAATACTTCATTACATAATACTTTGCCGTTATGGCAGCAGATACTGTCCGATGGTGAATTTAAGCAGTTAAAAACGAAACTGGCGACTATTCCGACTTATGATGAAGCCTTGGCGCAGGTTATCGCAACAACTAAAGTAGTATTGGGATTTTCTTTTATTCAACAAACTAATAATACCGTGCCTGTTGTTAAATCAGGTATTTCAATATCAGGGGCATCACCCGAAAAAACGCTGTTGAATTTTCAAGGCGCAGTTAAAAATTTAAATCTATTTGAACAAGTGGCAGCAGGTAATGGCTCATTTAATATCACTGCCGAAATAGACAGTATCGTCAGACGGTTACCGTTGATTTATCATGCCAATAATAATTATTATCCCAGTTTGGTATTGGAATTATTAAGAGTGGCACAAGGCGATACGGGTATTATTATTAAAACCCAACAGGTTAATGCTAATGAGCCTGTGACGGTAGAAAGTATTAAAGTAGGAAACACTATTATTCCAACGGATGCGGCGGGTAATTTATTAGTGTATTACACACAGGAAATACCACGGCGCACTATTCCAGCATGGAAGATACTGGAAAATAAACTGGATGCTAATGAATTATCGGGCAATATCGTATTAGTCGGTACTTCCGCCGCAGGTTTAAAAGACCAGCGACCAACGCCATTAAATTCATTTTCACCGGGGGTGGAAATACAAGCCAACGCACTGGAACAAGTTATATCAGGTGCTTATTTATATCGCCCAGATTGGCTGACAGGTTTAGAAATTACCGTAATGACCGTGATAGGATTATTTTTAATCCGTTTTATGTCGCGTTTCGGGTCAATGTCTATTGTTGTCACTTTATTATTTATCAGCATTATTGTGGCAATTTCTTGGTATGCGTTTAAGTATTATCACTGGTTGGTTGATCCGGTATATCCGTCTATTGCGATATTAATTATTTATCTTATTGTCTCATTACTGAATTATTTTAAATCAGAAAGTGAACGAAAATATGTACGCAATGCGTTCAGTCATTATATTTCACCTGCGCTGGTGGAAAAATTAGTTAAAAATACCGAAGTATTGACCTTGGGCGGTGAAATGCGCGATATGTCGGTATTATTTTGCGATATACGCGGCTTTACCAGTATTTCTGAGCAGTTGGATGCGGAACATTTAACACATTTTATTAATCAGTTTTTAACGTCAATGACCCGTGTTATTTTGAATGAAAAAGGCACGATAGATAAATATATCGGTGATTGTATTATGGCATTATGGAACGCGCCGTTAGAGGATGATAATCATGCTGTTAATGCCTGTACAGCCGCGTTAAAAATGCTGGATGAACTGACCCTGTTTAATAAAAATCAAGAAATATTGGCGCGACAAGAAAATCGTCCGTTTATTAAAGTTCGTGTCGGTATGGGTATTAATTCGGGTATGTGTTGCGTCGGTAATATGGGGTCAAATATGCGTTTTGATTATTCAGTATTAGGTGATAATGTTAATTTAGCTTCTCGATTAGAAGGGCAATCAAAAATATATGGCATTAATATTATTATCAGTGAATATACCTTAGCCAGTATGAAAATGCAGTATCAAGAATTTGCGGTATTGGAATTAGATTTAATTCGGGTAAAAGGCAAGCTGAAACCAGTCAGGATTTATGCGTTATTAGGTTTTGTGAATGTTGTTAATTCAGCTGATTTTATTCAGCTTGCTGAAATACACGCGAATATGATGCGTAGCTATTATTTGCAGAACTGGCAGGAAGTGTTACCATTCATTAAACAATGTCAAGCGTTGGATAAATTTGATTTATCTGATTTTTATCAGGTTTATCAACAACGTGTTGAATCTTTTATTGCTGCACCACCAGATAGTACATGGGATGGTGTTTATATTGCTACTGTAAAATAGCTGGAGGTGTGCGGTGTCCGCTATTAAATATATTATTTCTAAACCGATTGTTTTAGTCGGTATTTTGTTGCTTTCCAATGCAGTTGTTGCCGATGAACCTATTCATATCGGTTCGGCAACCAGCGTGGTGAATACGGTTTTAACACCTGCGCCGACGGGTGAAAAGACGATACGCATTAACGATGCGCTGTTTTTTAAACAGCAGGTGCTGACTAAAGAAGCATCAACGTTAACGATTACCTTTCGTGACAGTTCAACTTTTTCGGTCGCGCCGCAATCGGTGGTCGTGCTGGATGAGTTTGTCTTCAATCCCAGTGAAAATGTTCTGGAAAAGTCGATTAAAGTGTTAAAAGGCTCTTTTCGCTATATTTCAGGTTTTCCGATAAAAAATTCGATTACCAAAATTGTTACGCCGTTCGGCACGGCGGGTATTCGCGGTTCGGCAGTGCAGGGAACGATTGGTTCAGAGTCTGGTTTTACGGTGAATGTCGCCAGTGGTGATGTGGATTTTGAAACCCGTGATGGCAAAGTAGTGACCATAAAAGAAGGTCAAACGTTATCTGTCCCCGCTAACAATGACATTTGCGCTACTCCAGCGGCATCAACGGCTACGTTGATGCAGGATTTTGATCATACCTTTGAAAAAACGCCGAGTTCAGCGTTGACACCAGAACAAATGTTAGCCAATGCCGAGGCAAATAATATCCCCGCCAGTACGCAAAAACAGGCAAGCACTTTTGTGCATGGTGTTCCTGTCGATCCTGCGCGGTTGCAGGGTAAAGAAGCCAAACGGTCAGGTGGAGTCGCAGGTGATCCGCAAGCATTGATTAATAAATATATGCAGGATTTGCGCGTTAAAAATAAATCGCAGGTGGATATTGCTACCCGCGATATAGTGGCGGCGGCGGTTGCGCGTGACGCATCGGCGGATGATATTGCGCATATCGGCACTAATGCGGTGCAGGGTGCGAAAGGTGATTATAAAGTCTATGTTGCGGCAACGGTTATTAATACGCTGCAAGACATCAAAGCGGATTTAGTGAACGATGTGGCACTGAAAGTGCGGAACGCTTTACCTGCCGATCAACAACCCAAATTACCTGCTTTAGTACCCAATGTAGCTTTACCGCGTTAATCGTTTTTATCCGCGAACGGCATGAATGTATTCTCATGTTAGGAATCACAACGGTTGAGCGTGAAGCAAGACCGCCTAGGTTTTTAAAACCTAGGAGGTCTTTTTGTTTGCTTACGCATGAAACAGCCATAGTCCACGAAAAGCACGAAAGACACGAAAATCAAAATCTGTCATTAGAAGTTCATGTCATACTGTGAATTCCGAATGATGGGCAGTTCAAACACTTATCAATACAGAAAAATCATTTCAAAAACAAATGGTTGGATTACTATAAGTAGTGATGAATAACAATGCGGTATAAAACGACTGCCAGTCCTTTGAAGGACTGGCAGTCGTAGTTCTGAACACTTTTGCGTAACTACTTATTATTTTTTAATTTTTTTTCGTGCTTTTCGTGCTTTTCGTGTCTTTCGTGGACAAATTCAAAACGCTACATTTTTTCCCGCAATTTCAAAAATCGCTGATAGCGTGTCATGGATATGTCGCCATTTTCCGCCGCCGTCCTCACCGCACAGCCTTTATCCTGCAAATGCCGACAATCATTAAACTGGCATTGATGAATGAACGGTTGAAATTCACGATAGCCGTAAGCTAAATCTGCTTCTGACAAACCCGCTAAACCAAAAATAGCCACCCCCGGACTGTCGATTAAATCGCCGCCTTCGGGCAAATGATACAAGGTCGCGGCGGTGGTGGTGTGTCTGCCGTGTTTGGTAATCGCGGACACCGTGTTGGTTTTTAAGTCTTTATCAGGAATCAGCGCGTTAGTGATGGAAGACTTACCCACGCCTGATTGCCCTGTGAGAATGCTCACTTGCGGTTTGAGTACCGCTTTTAATTCATCCAGACCGTGTGCCGCTGTCGCACTGACGCGGTACAGCGCGTAGCCTTGTGCGATATAGGTTTGTAATTCCTGTTCGATGCTTTCAGAAGGCGGCAAGTCGGATTTATTCAGTATCAAAGCCGCGTTGATATTGAGATTTTCACAGATTGCCAGATATTGATCCACCAGCAAAAAATCACACGCAGGTTCAACGGCGAACACCACAAAAATGGTGTCGATGTTCGCGGCGACAGGACGGACTTTATCATTGCGAGACGGTCGCGCCAGTAACGAACGGCGCGGCAGGATAGTTTCTATGCGTCCTTGATCGGGTGCGGATTGCGTCCACAACACCCGATCGCCGACGGCGACGGTTTCTAGCCGTCGCAGAGTTTGGCACAACACAATTTTATGGTCGTGTTCAACCGCGATACCTTGACCTAAGTGGGCAATCACTAAACCTTCTAACGCCTCCATCAGGCTTTGGATTCAAGGTGTGCAACACGAATAGCGGCAGGCGGATGACTGTAATGAAAGGCGGAATACAGCGGATCAGGTGTCAAGGTACTAGCATTTTCTTCATACAATTTCACCAAACCGCTGATTAATTTACTGGCTTGCGCATGACTGGCAGCAAAATCATCAGCTTCAAATTCAAACTTGCGCTGAAAATACGCACTAATCGGTTGAATGAAAAACGTAAAACTGGACGACACCAGCATAAACAACAACAACGCCACCGCATTGGATTTTTGCGCGACATCAACGCCCAAGCCAGTATAAAACCAGTCCTGATTAATCAACATCCCCAATACACCAAAACTAATCAGCGTCATAATGGAAGTTGCCACCAGCATTTTAACAACGTGTTTGCATTTAAAATGCCCCAGCTCATGCGCCAGTACCGCTTCCAGTTCTTCATCATCCAACGACGCAACCAGATTATCAAAAAACACGATGCGTTTATTATTGCCCAAGCCTGTGAAATAAGCGTTGCCGTGTCCAGAACGTTTTGAACCATCCATGATAAAAATGCCTTGGCTATTAAAACCGCAACGGGCAAGCAAGCCAGAAATACGCTCTTTTAACGCGCCGTCTTCCATCGGGGTGAATTTGTTAAATAACGGTGCAATCAGGGTAGGGTATAACCAGCTCATCAATAATGAAAAACTGATTAAAATGCCCCATGCCCACAACCACCACGATGAACCCACGGAATCAATCACCCATAAAATCAACGCCAACAACGGCAAACCAATTGCCGCGCCTAAACCCAGTTGCATCACATGGTCTTTAATAAATTGTTGCGTAGTGCTTTTATTAAAACCGAATTTTTCTTCAATCACAAAGGTTTGATACCAGCCACTGGGCAGTTCTATCAACGTCATAATCAGAAAAATAGTCGCCGTCGCCGCAACGCCCGCCACTAACGGCGAAGTTATTGCCGACCCCCAAAAGCTGAATATCGCATTAATCACCCCGCCCAAGGTGAGCAGTAATAACGCAATAATACTGACGATGCCATCAACTTGCCCCAGCTTACCTTTTTCCAGCGTATAGTCAGCGGCTTTTTGATGCGCTTCTAAAGAGATGGTGTTTTTAAAGGCTTCAGGCACCGCATCACGGTGCGCCGCAACGTACAAAGACTGGCGTTTAGCCAACCAAAATTGAACACCAGAAGACAGAGTCAGCGCGGCTAAAAACAGGAGTGTAAAGCTATTCATAAATAAATTCAGTGGTTAATCAAAAGATAGCGCAATGCTACACTAACCACGCTGGTTAATACAATGGAGTCAATGGTTGCAAGACTTTATCTGAGTTGCGCTACCAAATCGTTTTAACGGGATATTGCTTAATAAAACCATCGTCCGTCAAAATAGTTGAATCATGGATAGTGATAAACCATGAGTGATTTATGATGGAGGTCAGGCTTTGCCTGACAGCCAAGCAGAGCTTGTTTTCTCATTTTATCACTCACTATTTAGCACTACTAAATCATGTTCGATAGTTTGGCAAATCAGCATTCGGTCAAATGGGTTGGTAACCGATGCAAGTGAAATATGGCTTTTTCAGTCAACGTAAATGGTTTTGTTTTGGAAGAAACAAAACGCTTGTTCATTATTTTATACTGTTCATTATTAGTGAACAGTATAAAATAATGAACAAGCGGCAAACCAATGAGCTATACACAGTGAAAGAGCAAGATACCGAAATGTTAGATGCAGCGTTGCATGAATTAGCCAGCACAACGGGCATTAAAATCAAGATAGATCATTATGACTATGTTAATTCAAACGCTGGTCGTTATGATGCAATCGGTAGTTTGACTATTGGTGATGATGAAATTCCGCTTGCTATCGAACTTAAAGCGCGACCGACGCTTGCAATAGTGGAGCAGGTAAAGCTAATGCAGACCAATATACAGAGGTTGATTGTTACCAGCTACGTTAATCCAATAATGGCAGAACGATTAAAAGAAAAGGATATTTGGTTTCTGGATAGTGTGGGAAATACCTATATTAAACATCCACGCCTATTTATCTACATTAAAGGTAACAAGCCAACAGAAAAGCCGAAACCACCTAGTAGAGCGTTTTATCCATCTGGACTTAAAATCGTTTATGCTTTTTTATGCACCCCAGAACTTGTGAATGCGCCTTATCGTGAAATCGCTGAAATCGCAGCAGTGGCATTAGGCACAGTAGGATGGATTATTAACGACCTGACCCAGCTTGGGTTTATTGTGGATATGGGCAGTCGAGGTCGCCGTTTGAAAAACAAACGAAAATTACTGGAACGCTGGATTATCGGCTACTCTGAAAAATTACGTCCTAAACTCCAAATAGGTAAATACAAAGCTCTTAACCCCGATTGGTGGCAAACGACCCAGTTGACACTATTTCAAGCCTGTTGGAGTGGTGAGGTTGCCGCCGACCAGCTAACGCATTATCTAAAACCTGAAATATGCACGCTCTATTTACCAGAAAAACAGGCAATAAAATTAATCCTTACTAACAAGTTACGCAAAGACCCAGCGGGTAATATAGAGCTACTTAAAACCTTTTGGAGTATTGACTATAAGACCGATAACCCGCTAGTGAACCCGATACTAATATATGCCGATTTAATGGCAAGTGGTGATCCCAGAAATATTGAAACCGCAGAAATAATTTATGAACAATACCTTGCTCAACATTTCCGAGAAGATTAGCGAACCAATAATTGATATTTATGATTTGATTGCCAAAATTGCCAACCAACAAAACGTCCGATTTTTTGTAATCGGCGCGACAGCACGAGACATCGTATTTGAACATGGTTACAATATACCCGCACCCAGAATGACCAGAGACATTGATTTAGCGGTACAAGTAGCAACATGGGATGAATTTGAAAACCTGAAAAACGCATTAATCGCCACAGGTCAGTTTGCTGAAAGCAAAATGGCACAACGCTTACATTATCAAAAAGACATACCTATCGACATTGTTCCTTTCGGGGCAATATCAACGGACGGCAAAAACATAAGCTGGATACCTGATGGCAACTTTGAAATGAGCATCATAGGATTTGATGACGCATACCAAACCGCGCAAATCGTGCGCTTTCGTGATAATCCTATCGTCGATATTCCCGTTGCTACTCCAGCAGCCCTTGTTATTTTAAAGTTAATTGCTTGGCAGGAGCGTCCCAAAGAACGCGGTAAAGATGCAACCGATTTAGTGTTCCTGTTACGCCATTATTTAGAAACTGGTCATATCGAAAGATTAACTGAACAACACAGCGACTTATTAGAGGATGATTTCGATTTTGAACCAGCAGGCGCGAGATTGTTAGGCAGAGACATTGCCAATATCGTTTCAGCACCCACCAAACAAGTGCTACATGAGATTTTAAGCGCGGAAACTGGCGAACACGCGATTTATCGCTTAGTTGAAGCCATGACTAACCGACAAGACGGACAACATTTTGAAAACAACTTAGCACTATTAAACGCTCTGTGTTTGGGGTTTAATGAGACACCAGCCAAAACTGCATAAGATTATCTGAGACAAAAATACATGGACAGTGTCAGTGGTGGTTTGGTTTTACCGCTTTCGTGGCGTGAGAAGGCATTGACACCGCCATCGAAAATTTCTGTCGTTTCTCGTTGGTCAAGCGCGTAGCAACAGGTTTAACCCGCTACCTAACCCAACACGCCACGCAGTTAGACGATAGAAGGCTGCAATGCTACACTAGCCGCCACTTTTAAAACAATGGATTCACTACGATGGCACAAGATTCACAGCACTTAATCTGGATAGATTTGGAAATGACGGGGCTTAATCCCGATACGGATTTGATTATTGAAATAGCGACGATTGTTACTGATAAAGACTTGAATATTCTGGCGCAAGGGCCGGTAATTGCGGTGCATCAATCGGATGCGGCATTGGCGGCGATGGATGATTGGAATCAGTTGCATCATGGGCAGTCGGGTTTGATTGAGCGGGTGAAGGCTTCGACGATTGATGATGTGGAAGCGGAACGCTTGACGATTGAATTTTTACAGCAATGGGTGCCTGCGAATACCTCGCCGATTTGCGGTAATAGTATCGGGCAGGATAGACGGTTTTTGGTGCGTTATATGCCGAAGCTGGAAGCGTATTTTCATTATCGTAATATTGATGTATCGACGCTGAAAGAACTGGCTGCGCGCTGGGCTCCTGCATTAAAAGATGGTTTTAAGAAACAAACCAAGCATCAGGCATTGGATGATATTATTGAATCCATTGAAGAGTTGCGTTATTACCGCGAACATTTTATTAAGTTCTAAGTATGAATCAGTTAATTGTCGTTGCATTAGGCGGTGCGTGCGGTGCGATAACGCGCTTTTTAGTGTCATCAGGTATTTATCAGTGGCTGGGGCGGGATTTTCCTTACGGCACGTTGGTGGTGAATGTCATCGGTTCGTTTTTAATGGGCTTGTTGACGGAAGGCTTGATTCTGCACCGTATCAGTATCGGCATGGAATACAGGGCGGCGATTTTAATCGGCTTTATCGGCGCGTTTACTACCTTTTCCACGTTCTCTCTGGAAACCTTTTATTTGCTGGAGCAGGGCAGTATTAGCAGGGCGGCGTTGAATATCGCGGTCAGTGTTGGCGGCTGTTTGTTGGCGGTTTGGCTGGGCTTGTTGTGCGGTAAAGGCTTGTTTTCCTATTCGGGTGGCGTTATCCATTGGTCTAGTGCCGTCATCCCTTATGCTTTGCTGATAATCAACGCACTGGGGGCGTTTTTAATCGGCATCATCTCAACTATTTTGCTGCAAAAAATCGCCTTGCCTATGGAGCAACGCGCGGCGATTATGGTGATTATGCTGGGTACTTATCTCACCTTATCAGGCTTGTATTTGATTTTGTTTTTGATAAATGAGGGGTATTCATTCAATAGCCATTTGAACGCGATGCTGGGTGTTTTTGTCGGCAATGGCTTGTTGTGTATGTTTGTGGTTTGGCTGGGATTGGTGACAGGCAGACAGATATGAGTGTTTCAGGTTTGCCAATATGCAGAACGTGTAAATTGTTTTGCTCTATCCATATTATTAGTGCTACTATTGGATGCAGTGAAAGATTGAGCCAGCTTTAATTTTGAAGTTGGGATTTGTAAAGTCAGGTAAAACTGGCGATTTTTTAAGTATAGAGTGAATTATGTCAGAGCAAGTTGTAGGTACCGTTAAGTGGTTTAACGATGAAAAAGGTTTCGGTTTTATTGAACAAGAAGGCGGTAAAGACGTTTTTGTTCATCACAGTGCAATTAACGGTACTGGTCGCAAAACCTTGAGAGAAGGTCAAAAAGTTACTATGCAAGTAACTCAAGGCGCGAAAGGTCCGCAAGCTGAGAATGTAACTGCAGCATAATAGCTTCAATTAAGAAAGCCCAAAAGCCGATTGGCTTTTGGGCTTTTTTTTTGCCTGTATGTTTTTGCTTAACGACTGCCAGTCCTTGAAGGACTGGCAGTCGTAGCGTTAAAGTTAGGCACAAAACGCCTCAATTTTTGCCAGAATACTGGCTGCATCCAGACCGCAGAACGCCAGTAACTCTTCACGAGTGCCTTGTTCAACAAAGCAGTCAGGCAGTGCGATATTTAACACAGGCATTAAGATACGTTGTGCTTGCAGGAAGTCATTAACTGCACTGCCCGCACCGCCTGCGAGTGCGTTTTCTTCGACAGTCACGAATACATCATGGCTTTTCGCCAGTTCTAAAATCAGGGCTTGGTCAATCGGTTTGACAAAGCGCATATTGACCACGGTGGCATTCAGTTGTTTACCTGCATTCAGCGCAGGTGTGACCATGCTGCCCCATGCGAGTATGGCAATGCGACTGCCTTGATGTTTAACTTCGGCTTTGCCTATCGGTAATTCGGTCATGGCTGTTTCCACTGCAACACCCGGGCCTTTGCCGCGTGGGTAACGCACGGATGCTGGGCCATTGTGTAAAAAGCCTGTGTAGAGCATTTGCCGACATTCGTTTTCGTCCGCAGGTGCCATGACCAGCATATTGGGAATACAACGCATATAGCTGTAATCAAAACTGCCTGCGTGCGTCGGGCCGTCAGGGCCGACTAAGCCAGCGCGGTCTAAGGCAAACAGCACATCCAGATTCTGCAAGGCGACATCGTGAATCATCTGGTCGTAAGCGCGTTGCAGGAAGGTCGAATAAATCGCGACTACAGGTTTTGCACCCTGACAGGCTTGTCCTGCCGCTAAGGTCACTGCGTGCTGTTCGGCAATCGCCACGTCAAAATAACGTGTGGGGTATTGTTCAGAAAATTTCACCAAGCCCGAACCTTCACGCATCGCAGGGGTGATGCCTAATAAACGGTCATCCTGCGCCGCCATATCACACAGCCATTGCCCGAACACTTCGGTATAGGTGGGGTGCGGGGAGGGTGCGGATTTGGGCAGATAATCTTTGGACGGATCAAATGCAGGTACGCCGTGATACGCCAGCGGGTCTTTTTCTGCGGGGGCGTAGCCTTTGCCTTTTTTGGTGACGATGTGCAGAAAACGCGGCCCTGAAATTTCTTTTAGATTTTCCAGCGTGGATACCAGCATTTCCATATCATGCCCGTCAATCGGGCCGATGTAGTTGAATCCCAGTTCTTCAAACAACGTACCGGGTACGACCATGCCTTTGATATGTTCTTCGGTACGGCGGGCGAGTTCCCACACGCTGGGCATTTTACTCAGGGCTTTTTTGCTTTCTTCGCGTATTGAGGAATAAAACTTACTCGACAAGATTTTGGTCAAATAATTACTCATTGCACCGACGGGCGGTGAAATCGACATATCGTTGTCGTTGAGAATCACCAGCAGATTGGCATCAATTGCTCCTGCATGATTCATGGCTTCAAATGCCATCCCGCCCGTGATACTGCCGTCACCGATGATGGCGACCATTTGCTTGTCTTCGCCTTTTAGCGAAGAGGCAATTGCCATACCCAATGCGGCACTAATCGAGGTGCTGGAATGCCCGACCCCGAAAGCATCGTATTCACTTTCCGCACGACTCGGAAACGCCGACACGCCGTCACGGGTACGAATCGTAGTCATGCGGTCTTTACGCCCTGTCAGAATTTTATGCGGATAGGCTTGATGACCCACATCCCATACCAGCTGATCCGACGGGGTGTCAAACACATAATGCAGCGCGACGGTCAGTTCCACCGTGCCTAATCCTGCCGAAAAATGCCCGCCCGACACGCTCACCGATTGGGTTAAAAACTCGCGCAATTCCTTTGCCAACGGCTTGAGCTGGTCTTTGCGCAGTTTGCGGACATCGGCGGGCGTGTGGATGTGATCGAGTAAATGGGTTTGTGTGGTCATATTAGTAGAGGGGTTCGCGATAGAACATTAGGATAATGCCAATCTGAAACAGAGCGGCAACAGAAATAAAACCGGCAATGCGATTTCTGGGGTTATCGAGTTTCAATTCCAGCCAGCGACCGCACGCCAGAATCAGGGAAAACACGCCCATCGTGGTGTGACCGACTTGAATCAAAAACGCACTTTTCGGTTGAAAACCAACGTGTGAATGCGTCAATAACATCAAGCCGCCAAACGCCGCCAATACAGGAAACACCAGCGGCAGTCTGCTATGCGGCTTTTTACTGACGCGGGCGGTGAGTTCAATTACGCCTAAGACAAATACCAGTAAGGTGGCAATACGGTGTTGCAAGACTTCGCCATTATTAAAGGTGCTGTCCCAAAAACCAATCGGGCCCAGCGGCCAACTTTCGGCATCACTACGGAAAAACAAGAAGATGCCTAAGCAGAAAAAGCCCACAGGCCAGTATTTGCTTAAGCCGACATATTTATTGGTTTGCGCCAGTTTCAGATACGACACCATCGCAAAAAAGCTCATGGTGGTGAGGAATATCCCCGCGATATTGTGATTATAGTTTGACCATTCGGTCGCTGCCATTGACGGCGTTTGGTCAATAATCGCCACCCGTCCCGCTTCACCTGCCAGTAAGGCGGTGTGTGTCGGTGAGCTGGTTTGTGGAATTTGCGGGTGGAAGGTGTTTAACACTTCCTGCCAGCTTGCGGTTAAATGCGCAATATCAATGGCGGGCGGTTGTGAGGCTAAACTCGCCGCAGTAAACAATAAGGTAATTAAAACAAAGGTTTCTGCTTCAATGTAATACGGTACGCGGTTGTTTAATGCGTAGCTGTCACCTGTTAATCTGTACGCGACAACGGCGGATTTATTGAGATAGGCAAAGCCTAACGCGAGTGCCATTAGGCAGATTTTTACCAGCAATAAATTACCGTAGCCTGTGCCGATAAATCCGTTCCAAGTGTCGATATATTGCAGGGTCATCAGCACACCTGAAAACAAAATCGCGCCCACAGAAGCAATACCGAATTTGGAAAAACGCTCCAGTAATAACGGCCAGCAATCGGCAGAGACTTGTTGTTTTTCGCGTAACAACCACAGATTAACCAGTTGAAACACACCGCCTATCCACGCGGCGGCGGCTAATTGGTGGAACACGGTGAACGTCATTAAGAAATATTGATTTTCAAAACGTCCTGCACCGTGTATCAGCCACGCGCCTGAAATAATCATCGGAAGCGCGACGATGCCGGTAGTTATCCAATGTTGTTTGGAATAGGGGTGATGACGCAATACCTGATAGACATAGCCTGCCAACACTAAAGTCAATGCAGTGCGAATCAGTCCGCCAATAAACTGCGTGGTACCGGCAAATTCAGGAAACGGCCAGCGTTCCAGTACAGCGGTCATCAACCAGATTTTTAGCACGATTTTGAACGCCTGTGCAGCCGCTAACCAAAAACCACCTTTGTATAACAGGGCAATGGTTTTTTCCATTAACACTGGAGTAAATTTGTCCTGCTCCAACCACGGACGTAATAAAAACAAACCCCAGAATAAGCTGCCGATTGCTAATGCGTAGCAAATCAGGTCAAAGCCACCAATCAGAGAGTCGAGAAAATCTGCAATACCTGCCATGATTAAATCCTAGGGTGTGACGGAAAAACGAATTAAGTCTTCAGTTAAATGACCATCAGCCGCAAAAACTTTTATTTTCAATGCGTAATCACCAGGTATCAAAGCGGGGATGAACATAATCATGTGACCTTCATAGTGACCGCCTTCGGCTATCTTTAAAGGCGTGAGCTGATCGCCTTTACTGACTAGAAAAACCTGCGATAAGCCGATTTCGATTTTGGAATTAAAGTTTAGTTTGACTTTATTGACTCGATTGGCATAGATAGGTACATTTTTTAATGAATTATGAGTTATGACAGCGTGAGCAAACACCATAGAAGTCTGGCATACTGACAAAAGCAACAGGCTGAAGAGAAATAATTTTTTCATCGTCGTGATTCCTTTATTTTTTCAGTGCGTGACCTGCCAGATTTTTACCCAAATCCCAGATTGCGCCTGAAATTTTATGGGTATCGGCAATGGTTTTATCAAATGAGTTAACAATATGATCGCGGTCTTTTTGCGTTAAATTTAACGGCGGCAATAATTTGACTACGTTCATGCCGTGTCCTGCCACTTGGGTCAGAATGTGGTGTTCTTTAAATAACGGGATAGTAATCATTTGGCAGAACAAGCCTTTATTTGCCGCTTCTATCATCGTCCAGCCTGCGCGTAGCGTCAGACTTTTCGGCGCGTGGAATTCAACGGCAATCATCATGCCTTTGCCGCGAGCTTCTTTTAAAAATTCATACTTAGGGGCTAAGGCATTGATGCTGTTAATAATGTCCGTGCCGACTGTCAGGCTGTTTTCCACCAGCTTTTCTTGTTCTATAACGTGCAGGGTCGCTAAACCTGCCGCCATTGCCATATTGTTTTTAGCAAACGTCGAACCATGCACCACCGCTCTATCCATGCGGTTATACACAGTGTCCATAATTTTATGCGTCATAGCAACCGCACCGACGGGGACAAAACCACCCGATAACGCTTTTGCCATACAAATCATGTCAGGCTGTACGCCCCAATGTTCACACGCCCAGAATTTACCTGTGCGTCCTAACCCCGTCTGTACTTCATCGGCAACAAATAAGGTGCCGTATTTTTTACATAAACGCTCGACTTCGGGCAGATAATTATCGTCAGGCACGTTCACGCCTTTGCCCTGTACGGGTTCAACAATGAATGCGGCAACGTCTTTACCGCTCAACGCACTTTCTAAGGCTTCAATGTCGTTAAACGGCACAGCACTGCAATTGGGCAATAATGAACCAAAGCCTTCACGGAAAATGTTTTCGCCATTCAATGACAATGAACCCATCGTTAAGCCGTGATAACCGTGTTCGCAATAGACAATTTTGTCGCGCTTCGTGGTGTATCTAGCGAATTTAATCGCCGCTTCCACTGCTTCCGTGCCTGAGTTACAGAAAAATATTTTGTCGAGATTATCAGGCGTGGTTTTTAATATTTCCCGTCCTAATAAACCGCTCAATATCGACACATCCAACTGCACTAAGTTAGGCATTTCCAGTGTCAGCGTTTCTTTTAAGGCTTCAATGACGGTCGGATGATTACGTCCAATGGCAAACACACCAAAACCACTGAGCAAATCTAAATACTCAGTGCCGTCTTGGTCATACAAATACTGCCCAAGCGCACGTTTATAGTGGCGGTCATAACCAATGGTTTTTAACACGCGCACCATTTGATTATTCAAATACTGTTCATACAGTTCAAATTTATCGGTGGCGTGTTCAGTGAGGAGGTTGGCGATGCTAAAAGTCATAAACAGGTTTCTAAGTGTGGAAATAAATCATTCGTAGAGATGTTGCAATGCAACGTTTGTCCAGTTGTACGGTGTCGTTATATTAAACCCGTTTGCCGCTAAACGCAGGCAATACAATCAACGAACACAATACGGTAAAAAATAAGCCGATGGACAGTAATAAGCCCATGCTTGCCATGCCTTGATGCGAGGTAAATGACAAACTGGAAAAACTGCACAAGGTCGTTATCGAGCTGAAAATAATGCCGCGTGTGGTGCTGCTGTGCAGTAGGTTCTCGTCTTCATGGACATTAAAATGCAGTCGGTGCATGATTAATATACTGCTGTCGATGCCCATGCCCAGCAATAATGGTAGGGCGATGACGTTGGCAAAGTTAAACGGATTATCCAGTAATACGTTAGTCGCACCTGTTAATAAGGCGGCAAGTAACAACGGGGCAATGACTAGGCTCATGTGTTTAAAGTTGCGGTAAATTGCCCACAATAACAATGAAATCACGGTGAACGCACTGCCGAAGGCTTGTACGAACGCGCCTACTACCGCGTCGCCACCCGCTTGGTTGGCAATGGGTAAACCAGAAACATTACTCTCAATACTCTGCACTTGATTGACAAATTCGCGCTGATTATCAGGGTCGTTTTGGTCTTTTTCAGGGCTGATGAGTACCCGATACAGCCCGTTGGCACTGCGCCAATGGGAGGCAATATCCGTGGGAATGTCGTTTAAATCAAATTCACTGGCAGTTAAACTGGTTCTTAACCGTTCCATTGTAAAGGGCAGTAAACTGAGACTATTTTTTTCTAGTTGCGTATAACTTGCGGCAGGATCGGGCGATTTATCGGCTTGTGCTAAAAAGGCTTCAACGTGTTGTTGCAGTTGTTGTAAGGTGGCAAGCGGTGCGTTGGGTGATTTTTCCGCAATGGCTTTTTTCAGTTCATCATTGAATTTAATCAATGCCGCTTTTTGGTTGTCATTGTTCAGCGTGGCATCAAAGTTTTTTAATTGATTGCCCAGCATTAAATTCAAATCATCGAGTATGGCGAGTTTTTCTTCTTGATTCTCAGCGACGAAACTCGACAGCGTAATGGCATCATGCACAGAGGACAATTTGCCCATTTTTTCTGCCAATTTATTGGCTTCATCCAAGGAGTCAGCCAAGGCAGTAATTGCAAACGGTGAATCATTTTTAGATTTCAACAGTTCTTTAATGGTCGAAACGGATTCACTTTTGGGATCACGCAAATTAATGGGATTGGAATCAAAGCTGAGATTGGTCAATACTACACATGAACCAATGCCCAGCAGTATCGACACAATGCGTATCGGTGTCGAATAATGAAACGGAAAAGTGACTACCCATTGCGGTGCAAAGGCGGATTTTATCGGCTTAGGATTGTTCACAGGCATCACGCACAACAAGGCGGGTAATACGGTGACCGAAATCAGCAAACCGATAAAAATACCGCCACCTGAAATAATACCCAGCTCAGACACGCCTGAATAATCAGTCGGAATAAAGGCTAAAAAACCCAGTGCGGTGGTCAAGGCACACAAAAACAACGATGAGCCGACACCGCTCATGCTGTGGTGTATGGAATCGACATTGTTATAACCGCGTACCCGTCGGTCTCGATAATATAAGCAAATATGCACGGCGTAATCCACGCCCAGGCCAATGTATAAACTGGCAAAGGCGATAGAAATAATATTTAAATGCCCGACGGTGATAGCCGCAAAACCTGCGGTGAAAATCAACCCCATCACCAGCACGATATAAGTAATGATGAGCAGTTTGAAGGAGCGAAAACCGATCCACTGCACCGCGAAGACTAAAATCAATGAGGCAACACCCGCGAGTTGTGCGCCATAAGTGACGCTGTCTAATTCTTCATGCTCTAAGGCAGGCTCACCTGTAATGCGAATTTTAACCGCTGGATTGTCGCTCATCACGCTATTGGCGGCAGCATGAGCGGCATTTTGCGCTAATTCAGCGGGTAGCATGGCATCAAAATGTAAGATGGGTTTAGCAATAACAATCACACGCTTGGTATCAACCGCGAGTTTGTTATCTGCTAAGAGCGTTTGCCACGATAACGCTTGTGATTGCCCTGCAAGCTGCCCAGTTAAGTTGTTGTCGATTGCCAGTAATAATGGATTCATATCCATAGGCAAGTTTTCATCACGCTTATTCAGTGCGAGTGAGATGATTTCAAATAAACCATTCAGCGAATAATTTTGCGCTAAATGCCCGATAAACGGCTGGGCATCGGTGAGTTTTTTGGCTAAGGTTTCAAGGTCGGCAGTATCCAAGTACAGCAAGGCGTGTTGCTGAAAAAACGCATTGTCAGAAGGTATGTATACCGACTCGAATACTTGTTTTTCTTTGCTTAATAACTCAGAGAGTTTGACAGCGGCTTGCGCGGTTTCTTCAGGCGTGTTGGAGTCCACCACGAAAATGGTCGTTGCGGCATCTTCGGGAAACGCGCTATCGAGTCGCCGTTGATTTTGCTGAAACGGCAAATCAGGCGACAGCATATTGGCGGTGTTGGTATCGACGGGTAAGTGGTTATAAACGTAATAACCCGTGCCGCCGCACAACAGTATTGACACGATTAATAATGTCCACGGAAAGCGGATGATTTGCCCCTCGCACCAGCGGGTTAATTTATCAAACAAAGAAGGATGGTGTGGCTTTTTAGTCATGCGGATTCAGGGGCGAGGAAGTGTTCAAGTTGGTTGGCGACTAATTTTAACGTGCGTTTGGCAGCATTGAAATGTTGACCCAGTGTGATTAAGCCTTTCAGCTCGCTTGGGTGAGTCAATAAGTAGGTTAATAATTTACCCAGTTGCACATCACCTTGTTCGTTGAGCGCGTGACTGACAGCCTGCGGTAAATCCATAGTTACAGGATCAGCAATGGCGCGAATGACCAGAAAGGGCAGGGCGTGTGCGCGGGCAACTTTGGCAACGGCAACGCTTTCCATGTCCAAGGCAATGGCGGCGGATTGTCGGTGTAGTTGTTGTTTGTCGCGGCTGGTGGCTACGAGGGTTTTACTTTCCAGCAAGCTGCCGCAGCGCAGTGCAAACCCCGATGATTGACAGGCTGTTTTTTCCAATACAGTTTTAACGCGCCGATGCCATTCGTGGTCAATGCTAATAATCACGCCGTCCGCGTCGATTAATTCATCCGCCAACACTAAGTCGCCCGATGTTAGATTGGCAGATAATGCGCCTGCGCAACCCCAGCTAATCAGTCGGGTTGCACCTTGTGCAATCAGCAGTTGAGCGGCGGCTTCGGCATTGTTTGCACCTGCGCCTGAATAGGCTAATGCGAGGCTATCAGTCAGAAAAACGCACTGACCCTTAACGACTTTTCGAGTCGTTAAGGTGCCGAGTTCTTGAGGTAAGGCAACGACAATCCCCGTAATCACTGTTTATTCAGCTCATTACGGTAACGCGCTAATGCCCACAGTGGAAAGAATTTATCGTAACCGTGGTATTTCAAATAAAACACTTTTGGAAACCCCGGAGCAGTAAAACATTTGTCGTTCCACACGCCGTCGGCTTGTTGAGCGCGGAGAATAAAGTCTATGCCTGCTTTGACTTCTGGACTGCGTGCTTCACCTGCCGCCATTAAGCCCAAGACTGCCCACGCAGTTTGAAACGCGGTACTGAACCGATATTTACCTGCATGACTGACATCGTGATAGCTGTAGTTATCTTCGCCCCAACCGCCATCGGCACGTTGTACGCTTTTTAACCACGCGGCGGCTTTGGTGTACATAGGATCAGTTTTGGGCAGGCTGGTTTGTTCCAAGCCCAATAATGATGACCAAGTGCCATAAATATAATTCGTTCCCCAGCGTCCGAACCATGAGCCATCGGCTTCCTGTTCGTTGCGGATGTACTCGATCGTGCGCTCCAGAGCAGGCAGATATTCATCGTGGTCTTGCGCAACACGCGCCATTAACATGGCACAACGCGCACTGACATCTGAGGTCGGCGGATCTAATAATGCACCGTGATCGGCGAACGGAATTTCATTGAGATAGTAATAAGTGTTATCGACATCAAACGCGCCGTAACCGCCGTTTTTAGATTGCATTCCGACTATCCAGCGAGTCGCACGGTGTATGGATTCTTCCAGTTCAGGCAGTTTGGATTCTGCCATTGCAAACGCAACCACGGCAGTGTCATCCACATCCGGATAATGCGGATTGGCAAATTGAAATGCCCAGCCGCCGCCGGCTAAATCAGGTTTAGTAATACGCCAGTCGCCCGCTTCATCAGACAGTTGTACGCTTTTCAGCCAATTGTAGGCGCGGGTTAACGCCGCACCGTTGCCAACTTTATCAACTTCCTGTAAGGCTAAGGCAGCTAAACCTGTATCCCAGACAGGTGATAAACACGGTTGGCAGTAAGCATCATGTTCGTTAATGACCAGCAGTTTATCAATGGCTTTGCGTGCAGTGACAACCAGCGGATCATCTTTAGGCATTCCGAGTAATAACAGTGCTTCATAAGCCGCCATCATGGCAGGTGAGATGCCGCCTAAGCCATCTTCACCGTTTAAACGTTCGATAATCCAGTCTTTCGCTCTTTGAATAGCGAGATTGTGCATTTTTTTAGGAATCAGCGGGCGCGTGAGATGACCCAGTTTGTCGAGTCCCAAAAAGATTTTATTCAGTACCGTTCTTTCAGGAAAATAATGTTTTTCTTCGTCAGGATGGGTAACAAACAATTCCAGTATGCTGACTTTATGCGGATTAAGCGCGGTGGCTTTGAGTGTGCAGAGGATAAACAACGGCACCATCACGGTTCTTGACCAGTAAGATACTTTGTCTAAATGGAACGGAAACCAGCTGGGAAATAACATGATTTCCACTGGAATGTACGGCACACCGCGCCAAGGCAGTTGTTCAAAAATCGCTAAGGCAATGCGGGTAAAAACGTTGGCTTTTGCCGCACCGCCCTGACTGAGAATGTAATTTTTCAGCTTGATCATGTGCGGTGCATCTACTGAATCGCCCGCCATTTTTAAAGCGTAATACACTTTAACGCTACAGCTTAAATCACCTACACCGCCTGTAAATAGCGGGTAATAACCTTCTTCTGTCTGGCGTGAACGTAAGTACACGGCAATTTTTGCTTGCAATGCTTCGTCGATTTCGCCCAGATAGTGCATCATCATGATGTATTCGGAGGGAATCGTGCAATCGGCTTCCAGTTCAAAAACCCAGTAGCCGTCTTTGTCTTGCAGGCTTAATAATTTATCCTGAGCTCTACTGATGGCTTTGTTAAGGTCGTAGGCTTTGGAGTGAATGGCAGTGGCAGAGCTTAGGGCATCATGAGACTGCTTGTGGTTAGTAGTATCTGTAAACATGGCGCGTCCTTAAAGGTCTGAAGTGGCTTTTGAGGAAGTTGTTGTATAACTCCAGTCAGGCGTTTTCAGCTCGCGACTGGTTAAATTAAAAAGTAAACTGAGCAAAGTGTTGTTACGTCCGATTAATCGGGTTGCCAGAATGGTGGCTTTAACGCTGTTGCGGGTGATTTTGACCTGATTTGAGTGGTTAAAATCTAAATTCTGTTTGATTTTTTTCAGCGTCAATACCGCCATGCCCAATGCCCACAAGCAAAAATTGCGGATGCCTGTTTCATGAGCGGGCAACAGTTGGGTATATCTCAGAGCATTATGCAAATGTTCGTGAGCAATGCTGATTAAATGTGCCAGACCTTCTCTGAAATGTTCATCAGATGTCTCGGCGTTTAAATTTTTCAGATCAAAACCTGTTTCAGTAAAAATATCTTGCGGCAACCAGCACACACCTCGTTCGGCATCATCCCAAATATCTTTTAAAATATTGGTCATTTGCAAGCCTTGTCCAAAAGAAACCGATAATTTTAACAATTCTTCTCTGTGTTGAGCAATCTCAGGTGAATAATGACAGAACAGTTTTGCCAGCATTTCACCGACGCAACCTGCAACGTAATAGCAGTATCTGTCCATGTCTGCGAGTGTAGCGAGTCCGTCATGCAGGTTTTGTGCCTGAAAAATGGGCATTCCTTCCGCCATTGTTTCTACGCAGCTTGCCAGAGCTTCAATTTGCTCAGGGGTGAAGGTATGCGTGATGGCGATAACGCGCGGCAATACTTGAATAAGCGTGTGTTCAGCGGGAATGGTTTGCTCAGACAGCAAAGGCGCGAGTTCTTCGGCATAAGCGTCGGTATTATTTCCCGTTTTGACGATGTTGATAAATTCGTTGCAAAAATACTTTTTTTGCGCGGGTGATAACGAGACCTCATCTTCTATGGTGTCAACAATACGACACAACAAATAAGCATTGGCGACCACACTGTATAATGTCTCAGGTAATTGAGGAATAGTCAGCGCAAAGGTTCTGGATACGCCCTCAAGCAATAACGCTTGAAATTCATCATCAGAAGCGAGGCTAAGTGATGCTGGGTTTTTCAAAGAAAGTTGAGAGTTGCTCATGACGTATGTGCTGTTGACCGGAAGGTGTTATGGTAATTGTTAAAGGCAATAATAGACTGTTTGTTGGTGATTTGCAAAATAATGTTGTTTTGTTGGCAATGCTTCTGGGCAGGCAAGTTGCTATATGACTTATTTGTATTAAAAACAGTATGTTATGTTTTTGTATCTTATTTGTGAATGTGTTGTGAATCTGCACAATTGTTGTTGGTTTTACAATAATTCATCGTAATAACTGGAGTCGTTTCGTAAAAGGTAGTATTCTAGTCAACAATAGATAAGCGATTGTATTATATGACGGGCTTGCTGTTATTTTCCAGATTCAACCGTAGAAAATAGTTGGGCATTGAATGGTTTTGGAGAGTTGCACAAAGTTGTTGTTTTATTGCTACACGTTTCATCGTTGCACATACTAAATGTGGTTTCAGGGTAGTTAAGGTGACTTGAGCTACCAACAGTTTTAATATTTTTGAGGATTTATTTGTGGGTGTTCCTTTACGTCAACAGCTAACAGTAGGCAGTTATCTGATTAAACAAAAGCTAAAAGGGGTGAAAAAATACCCGTTGGTGCTGATGTTAGAGCCTTTGTTTCGGTGCAACTTAGCCTGTGCAGGTTGCGGTAAAATTGATTATCCTGACGACATACTCGACAAACGTTTGTCCTTTGAAGAATGTATGCAGGCAGTGGACGAATGCGGCGCACCGATGGTCTCCATTCCAGGCGGCGAGCCGTTAATTCACAAAGAAATGCCGCAAATCGTCGCAGGTATTATCGCGCGTAAAAAATACGTCTATCTGTGTACCAATGCTTTATTGTTGAAAAAACGCATTGACGATTACACGCCATCGCCTTACTTGACGTTTTCTATCCATTTGGATGGAATGCAGGAAAGACACGATACCTCTGTTTGTCAGGAAGGTGTATTTGACCGCGCGGTTGAAGCCATTAAATTAGCATTAGGCAAAGGTTTTCGCGTCAACATCAACTGCACACTTTTCCAAGGCGAGAATGCCGAAGAAGTTGCCGAGTTTCTTGATTACGCAATGGAATTAGGTGTTGAGGGTGTGACTATCGCACCGGGTTTCAGCTATGAACACGCGCCGCAACAGGATGTATTCATTAAAGGCAAAGATGTTAAGGATTTATTCCGTGGCATTTTCAAAATCGGTAAAAACCGTAACTGGCGTTTAAATCACTCCAGCCTGTACCTTGATTTTCTGGCAGGCAATCAAAATTACGAATGTACGCCGTGGGGCAATCCAACACGCAACGTATTCGGCTGGCAAAAACCGTGTTATTTGTTGGCTGACGAAGGCAACGCCGCCAGTTTTCAAGAATTGCTCGATACCACGCCTTGGGACAAATACGGTAACGTTAATAACCCTAAATGTGCAAGCTGCATGGCGCATTGCGGTTATGAAGCGACCGCTGTTGAAGATATGTTGAAACACCCGTTGAAAGGTTTGCTGACCTCACTCAGAGGGCCGAAGACTGAAGGCGAGATGATTACTGAGCCGACACCTGCTTATGACGTTGCCGCATCAGGTGGTACGCTTGCCGGTATCCCTATCAAAGTCGAAAGGTAATTCGCAGGCAACTGCCCATGAGTTTACGGGCAGGTGCGGGTCGCAGTTAATCAGTTTTGCAGGGGCAATCCCTTGTGGTTGCCTCTGCAATTGACTTAACTTATCATCAATACGGTAGTGCTTGTTGTCAGAGACAACCAAAATGTATTATCAATACGTTATGTTTTTATGAGGTTTGTTGGTTATGGTGTTAAAAAATGTAAAGCTGGTTGCTGTGTTTATATGCTTGCTATTAGGCATGAGCAATGTATTTGCCGCCGATGATGGCGCAGCAACCGCAAAACAAGTCGTGGATAAATTTCAATCAGAATTGATAACCGTGATGAAAAACGGTAAGCAATTGGGTTTTACCGGTCGTTATGACAAGCTGCGTGATTCCGTTACCAACAGCCATGACTTAAACAAAATTGCGCGTATTGTCGTCGGTAAAGAGTGGGAAAAATTATCCGAAGATCAGCAAAAAAAGCTGGTTGATGTATTCAGTCGTTTAAGTATTGCCTCTTATGCCCATAATTTTAAAGAATATGGCGGGGAAGCATTTACCATTGATTCCGAAGAAGAAACAACCCGAGGCGGCGTTGTAGTCTACGCTCACTTGAGTATTCCTAATGACAAAGATGTTAAGTTTGAGTATCATCTGAAAGAGAATGACAAAAGCTGGCGAATCATTAATATCGTTGCTAATGGTGTGAGTGATTTGGCATTAAAGAGATCAGAATATACCAGTATTTTACAACGCGAAGGCTTTGATACCCTCATTGCAAAAATCAACGAAAAAATTGATAACTATTCAAAACTGTAAGTTTGATTTTTGCGGCTATCAATGAGAATACAGGTAATAAACTGAATAATTATAAAAAGGTAAGAGAGTAACTATAGGTTTTATGGTAATGAATAGACTACATAGCGGTAACGGAAAAAGACTCAACGCTTCTTTGGTGATACTTATCGGTGCATTATCGCTGGGCGGTTGTGCAACAACAGGCGAGCCTCAAACGGCAGCGAGTAAAGTCGATCCTAATGAAAGTATTAATAGAGACATATTTGCTTTTAATGATGTCGTTGATGACTATGTGGCTAAACCTATTTCTGATAGCTATAAATGGGTAACACCGCAATTTGTACAAACAGGTATTTTTAACTTTTTCAATAACTTAAAAAACGTCAACGTTATTATTAACGATGTGCTGCAAGCAAAATTTGAACAAAGTGCCGAAGATACGGGTCGTTTGATAGTCAATAGCACTATCGGTTTAGGCGGTCTGGTTGATGTTGCTAAAGACGTTGGCTTGAAGCAGAATGATGAAGATTTTGATCAAACTTTAGCTGTCTGGGGCGTACCACAAGGTTCTTATATCGTCTTGCCACTATTAGGCCCAACCACAGTACGCGGCATTCCCGGCTCAATACTTGATACCGCAGCAAATCCTGCAAGCTATATCGGTATGCCTATCCAACTGGTACAGATGCTGAATGCGCGTGCCAATGCACAAGGCTCATTGGATGTGGTTAAAGAAGGCGCGTTAGACCCTTATGTATTCATTCGTGAAGGTTATTTACAAACCCGCGAACACTTAGCAACTGACGGTAAAAGTCAGGCGGCTAACGATGTTGATAGCGACTTCGGTGATGATGTTGCAAAACCAGCCACTGATAAAAAAGCGTCAACAAACAACAGTTCTGCAAACGACAAAGCAAATTACGCGCTGCATTTAACTGCCGCCGAGCAATCATCCAATTCGTTTGGTGGTGTTACACAGTCATTTGACAGCACTGCTAAATCATTTGAAAATGCCAGCAGCAAAATAGATCAGTTAGAGAAACAAAAACACGCAAGAAAAGCAAAATAATTCTGTGAGGGTAGAAACGGTGTTTCTACCTGCTGAATCGTTTGTTCACAGAGACGTTGCCATGCAACGTCTCTGTAATGCTTAGAAATGCAGTAAAGAATGTACTTCGTAATCCTTGAGTTTTTCTCGACCTTCAAGAAAATCCAGCTCCACCACAAACGCACACGCCTCCACAGTCGCTCCCAGTTTTTCAACCAGCTCACAACTGGCTTTTGCCGTGCCGCCTGTCGCCAATAAATCATCAATCAATAACACGCGATCATTGCTATCAAGCGCGTCAATATGCGCTTCAAGCATCGCTGAACCATACTCCAAATCATAAGACACGCTTTGAACATCGTAAGGCAGTTTTCCGGGTTTACGCAGAGGCACAAAAGGCAAGCCCAATTCCCACGCCACTAACGAACCGAAAATAAACCCGCGTGCTTCCATACCCGCAACAGCAGTAATATCACGCCCCAAAAAAGGCTGTAATAAGGAATGCACTGCCAGTCTTAGCGTGGCTGGGTCTTTGACCAACGGGGTAATATCTTTAAAAATAATACCTTGTTTGGGAAAATCAGGAATATCGCGGATTTTATTTCGTAATCTGTCCATTATTTATCCAGTTAGTTTGATTGAAACCTGCTAGGTTTTTAAAACCTAGCAGGTTTAGAGCGAATAATTACGCACAAAACGCCTCAATTTTTGCCAGAATACTGGCTGCATCCAAGCCGCAGAACGCCAGTAATTCCTCGCGTGTGCCTTGTTCGATAAAACTGTCGGGCAATGCGATATTCAACACGGGCATCAGTACGCGCTGTTGTTGTAAAAAGCTATTGACGGCTTCACCCGCACCGCCTGCGAGTGCGTTTTCTTCGACAGTCACGAACACATCATGGCTTTTCGCCAGTTCTAAAATCAGGGCTTCATCAATCGGTTTGACAAAACGCATATTGACCACGGTGGCATTCAGTTGTTTACCCGCATTCAGTGCAGGTGTGACCATGCTGCCCCATGCGAGTATGGCAATGCGACTGCCTTGATGTTTAACTTCGGCTTTGCCTATCGGTAATTCGGTCATGGTGGTTTCCACGGCAATGCCCGGGCCTTTGCCGCGCGGATAACGCACCGATGCTGGGCCATTGTGTAAAAAGCCTGTGTAGAGCATTTGCCGACATTCGTTTTCATCCGCAGGTGCCATAACGAGCATATTGGGAATACAGCGCATATAGCTGTAATCAAAACTGCCTGCGTGAGTCGGGCCGTCAGGGCCGACTAAGCCAGCGCGGTCTAAGGCAAACAGTACATCCAGATTCTGCAATGCCACGTCATGAATCATCTGGTCGTAAGCGCGTTGCAGGAAGGTTGAATAAATGGCAACCACAGGTTTTGCTCCCTGACAGGCTTGTCCAGCCGCTAAGGTGACTGCGTGTTGTTCGGCAATCGCCACGTCAAAATAACGTGTGGGGTATTGTTCAGAGAATTTCACCAAGCCAGAACCTTCGCGCATGGCAGGGGTGATGCCTAATAAACGGTCATCTTGCGCCGCCATATCACACAGCCATTGCCCGAAGACTTCGGTATAGGTGGGGTGCGGCGAGGGTGCAGATTTGGGCAGATAATCTTTGGACGGATCAAACGCAGGTACACCGTGATACGCCAGAGGGTCTTTTTCTGCGGGCGCGTAGCCTTTGCCTTTTTTGGTGACGATGTGCAGAAAACGCGGCCCTGAAATTTCTTTTAGATTTTCCAGCGTGGATACCAGCATTTCCATATCATGCCCGTCAATCGGGCCGATGTAGTTGAATCCCAGTTCTTCAAACAACGTACCGGGTACGACCATGCCTTTGATATGTTCTTCGGTACGGCGGGCGAGTTCCCACACGCTGGGCATTTTACTCAGGGCTTTTTTGCTTTCTTCGCGTATTGAGGAATAAAACTTACTCGACAAGATTTTGGTCAAATAATTACTCATTGCACCGACGGGCGGTGAAATCGACATATCGTTGTCGTTGAGAATCACCAGCAGATTGGCATCAATTGCTCCTGCATGATTCATGGCTTCAAATGCCATCCCGCCCGTGATACTGCCGTCACCGATGATGGCGACCATTTGCTTGTCTTCGCCTTTTAGCGAAGAGGCAATTGCCATACCCAATGCGGCACTAATCGAGGTGCTGGAATGCCCGACCCCGAAAGCATCGTATTCACTTTCCGCACGACTCGGAAACGCCGACACGCCGTCACGGGTACGAATCGTAGTCATGCGGTCTTTACGCCCTGTCAGAATTTTATGCGGATAGGCTTGATGACCCACATCCCATACCAGCTGATCCGACGGGGTGTCAAACACATAATGCAGCGCGACGGTCAGTTCCACCGTGCCTAATCCTGCCGAAAAATGCCCGCCCGACACGCTCACCGATTGGGTTAAAAACTCGCGCAATTCCTTTGCCAACGGCTTGAGCTGGTCTTTGCGCAGTTTGCGGACATCGGCGGGCGTGTGGATGGTGTCCAAAAGGGGATAACTACCTGATTTATTCATTTAAAAAGCGATTCCTTGAGTCGGCACAATGCGTTAATTATCCAGAATAATTCCAGAGTAATCAAGTCGGTTATTAGTGGTCACGTTGAATAATATACAACGACAAATCGCGTAATAAATCCGCTTCTGCACCAAAAACACTCAAACTTTCCAATGCGTTCTCATGCAATTCCTGCGCTTTTTGTTTTGCACCCGCTAAACCCAACAGCGCAGGGTAAGTCGGTTTATCATTATCTTTATCTTTGCCTTGGGTTTTGCCCAAGGTCGCGGTATCGCTTTCTTCATCGAGAATGTCATCTTTAACCTGAAACGACAAACCGATACATTTCGCGTAATGATCCAATTTACTGGCAATTGCGGGGTCTAAATCGGGTTTTGCCAAGGTTGCCATCATTACACTGGCACGAATCAACGCGCCTGTTTTATGAATGTGCATATTTTCCAATTCAGGCAAACTCAGTTTTGTGCCGACCGATTCCAAATCAATCGCCTGACCGCCGACCATCCCTTGTGAACCGCTGGCTTTAGCCAAGGTGGTAATCATTTTTAACCGCGCTTCGGGCGAGGCATTGATAGTGGCATCATGCGCCAACACTTCAAACGCCAAGGCTTGCAACGCATCACCCGTCAAAATCGCGGTTGCTTCATCAAACTGTTTATGACAGGTCGCTTTACCACGGCGTAAATCATCATCATCCATCGCAGGTAAATCATCATGAATCAGCGAATACACATGAATAAACTCAACCGCACACGCCACGCCATCCAAGGCTTCGGGGGCAATACCCAGCACATTACCCGTGCAGTAAGTCAGCATCGGACGCATCCGTTTACCGCCATCCAATGTACTGTAACGCATCGCCTGATGCAGTTTTCTGGGCAAAATATGTGCAGGTGGCAAACGGTCTTCTAAGGCTTGCTCAACGCGGGATTGACAAATTGTCAGGTATTCTTTTAACGCATTACTCATCGGTAAATGACTCCAAGGATAGGTTGCCGTTTTTTTCTAATAGAATGTGAACTTTCTGCTCTGCCTCTTGCAGAGCTTTTTGACAAGTGCGCGTCAGACTAACGCCACGTTCAAATGACTTTAATGATTCTTCCAGTGAAATGTCGCCTTGTTCCAACTGACTCACCAATTGCTCAAGCTCAGCCAGTGAATCTTCAAATAAAGTCGTCGTTTTCTTTCTCGGCATGGTGAATAAAATTTGTAGGTGCTGACACTTTAAAACCGCTCATTATATATGAAATCGGGGCTGAATGGCGGTTGACTTCCGCCACTATTTTCTTTGATTAGCGCGTGGCTGACGTTCAGACCTAAAACCTGAAAGGTCTTTGTTTATCGGAGGATTTGAAGATCAGGCAGAGATGGAAAAAGTCGATATGATAAAGTAATAAATTTCGTTCCAAAGCTCTGGATACTTTCACAGTCTCTGGAGTTTGGGAACGAGAAAAATCAATCAAAATCAATTTAGGAGAGAAGTGATACGAATGAAATATTTATTATTGGTAGTTTTTTGTTTTTTTTCCACTCAACTGGTGTATGGTGAATCAAAAAATAAAAGAAATATTTGTGAAGATGTTGGTCTTACGAACCCATTACTTGGATTGTGTAATGCTTACCTAAACGTTGATTGTAGGGGCGATTTAAAGCATGGAAGTCCGCAGTGTATAGCTTTACGAAAAAACTTTTTGGCGCGTTCTGGTGGGAAAAACATTGATGATATTTTAAATATCACCCCTCAGGTGTCTGGCACTCAAAGAGTGTTTGATGCAAAGGTAATGCCAGATGAATTTTTTACAAACAAACCTTCAACTGCGACTATTTCCGCAGAAATTGCCTCAGGAAATTTATATTTATCTTCTGTAGTTGCCTACGAAACAGACGAGAATGGCAATCTACTGACGGAATTGGGGCGAATGTACGACGATGGCACACATGGCGACGCAAGAGCCGCAGACACTATCTTTACGTTACAAATTGATGCCAACAAAACGGAAGATACAATAATGTATGTCCGTGTGCTAGCGACTTATGCTCAGGATGCTAATCGTTACCTCAGTTCTATTATGAAAATTGACTTTTTGGAAGAAATTCCTGATGAAGTGTTCTTTAATAGTAGCAAAACGCTAAAGGCTATTCATGCACTGTACTTAAATCGACTTGCTAAGATGCCTCCAAAAGCTGCGCGAGAATTAGCATACCGAGAAGCTCAACGTAATCCTGATATTCAAGAAGTCAGATTAAATGGTGTTTATTTATCTATACTGTTTAAAGGTGGGTCTCGGGGATTTAGAGGGTCGGTTCGGTTGGATAAACCTGATACGCCTATTGACGGTGCTGGAAATAGTGTGCCATCTGTACTTCCCGAAAAATATAAAGCTTTAGGTAACGATAAATTGCTAATTTTTGCACCTGGTTACAATGATACAGAACGCCAAAATAAGATTGCGGATGATGCAAAAGCTCGCTTTGATAGATCAGAATATACGTTTTTTGATCCAAAGCCGTCAGAAATAACAACTGGGGAAAATGCCTCACTAGAACTTATTAAACAGTGGGGTGATTATGGTGTAGTAATACTTCATGCTCACGGTGCAGTCTGGGAGAAAAAAGATGGATCACTTGAAGTTACAATCGCGAGCGGAACACGATTTACAGCGGAAAGCCTTAAAACTTATAAACTTGATATTCAAGAGCAGCGAATTGATGCCAACAAGGACGATATGTTATCGATATATCCCTCTTTCATATCGAAATATGCGTCTCCCATGAAAAATACCTTTTTTTATTTAGGTGCGTGTCAAAGTTTAGCAAACGACACCTTGTGGGATGCCTTGAGAGCTAAAGGCGCAAAAGTTGCCTTTGGTTGGAGTGATTCAGTGGAGCGTAGTTTTAATGACGCTAAATTTAAGGAAGTGATAGAAGCAATGCTACCAATTAATTCGTCAACTGATTTGCTGACTGCAAAAGAAGCATACAATTCTATTTCAGATAAAGTTAATGGATGGTGTTTATTGGCTAATGTTTGTATCAGTGGTAAGGGTGCTGCTTTAACTTTAAAAACAGCAACACCAGAATGGGATGATTTTATTTTATATGAAGGTGGAATTGTCAATGGTGATTTTGAAACGGGTGACTGGACAGGATGGACACATGGAGGAGACTATAACTATAGGCTTATTTCCAGTGCTAAACAGCATCAAGATAAGCATTCGGCTGCATTAGGTCGTTGGGATACTGTTTTTCATGGTGCAGATTCAGCGGCAGAACCTTATGGTTATGAATGGTTTTATCAAGACTTTGTCGTTCCTGACAAGGTCACCTACCTTAAATTTTATTGGTGGATGGAGACTTATGACACTGCTGTTTGGGATTGGTTTGATGCGTATATAAAAGATACTAATGGAAATACGTTAAAAACTATTCTGAACCACGCAGGTAAACCTGGCAGTTTTTACGGCCCTTACTGGACAACATCTGGCTGGCAAGAAGTTTCTGTTGATGTATCAGCTTATCGTGGTCAAAAAATTCGTATCCACTTTGACCAACGTTTGGATGGTTATGGTGACCAACAAAGAGTTTATATTGATGATGTGACATTGAAATAACTTGTAAGGTAGTCAGGTGGGCAAGTTTCTTTTTGCTTGCCCACCGATTATATGTATTTTGCGTGTTCCGCGTGGGCAAACGATAGAGCCGTTTTCCCACCCTACATAGCTGCAACATGATGATAATGTCGAGGATTGTTTTTATTGCAAGCTGTTGATTAAATGGTGTCCCCGATAGGAATCGAACCTACAACCTGCCCCTTAGGAGGGGGCTGCGCTATCCAGTTGCGCCACGAGGACTTTGTGCGGAAATAGGAGTAAAACAGCTTTAGCTGTTTTAAGCCAATAGCTAAAGCTATTGGACTCCTGCGATTTGTGCGGATGGGTGGAAACAAAAAGCTGCTTTAATCACTCTGGCTGGAATGATTAAAGAAGCCTCCTGCTTCCTGTGTTTTGCGTTGCGGCGGTAGTGGTTTTTATCAGCAAATACGCAGGCTTTGTTAAATTGCCGTGCGAATTTTGCGACGGGGTTTTGCAGGGTTGCGGGTTCAGGCAACTGCGGATTTTTACGTTTTTTCATGGTTAGCTCTTATAATAGTGTTGAGGTTGTTGTGTAATGACTGCTAGTCCTTTAAGGACTGGCAGTCATGCTTTAATAACACGCGGTAATTATAGCACTGGCTTAGAGTAGAAAAACTTGTGAAATTTAAAAAAGATTTTGATGTGATTGTGGTGGGTGGCGGTCATGCGGGTACGGAAGCGGCATTGGCGGCGGCGCGTAGTGGCGCGAAGACGTTGTTGTTGACGCAAAATATCGACACCTTGGGGCAAATGAGTTGTAACCCTGCCATTGGCGGTATCGGCAAAGGGCATTTGGTGAAAGAAATTGATGCCTTAGGCGGTGTCATGGCAAAGGCGATTGATGTGGGCGGGATTCAGTTTCGCACCTTGAATGCCAGTAAAGGCCCTGCGGTACGCGCGACTCGTGCGCAAGCGGATAGACAGCTGTATAAACAAGCGGTTAGATGGACGTTGGAAAATCAGCCGAATCTGGCGTTGTTTCAGCAAACCGTGAGCGATTTGATTGTTGAAGGCACGAAAATTGTCGGCGTAAAAACGCAAATGGGTTTGGATTTTTCGGCGCGTGCGGTGGTGTTGACGGCTGGGACGTTTCTGGCGGGTAAAATTCATATCGGCTTGGAAAATTACAGCGGCGGTCGGGCAGGGGATTCGGCTTCGGTTGCCTTGGCTGAACGTTTGCGGGAATTGCCGTTTCGTATCGACCGTTTAAAAACAGGTACGCCGCCGCGTATTGATGGACGCACGATTGATTTTAGCCGTTTGGCGGAACAGCACGGCGACATCCCGCTGCCCGTGTTTTCGTTTATGGGTAATCGCGCTCAGCATCCACGGCAGATTCCTTGCCATATCACGCGCACCAATGAAAGAACGCATGACATTATTCGCGCAGGTTTGGATCGGTCGCCGCTGTATTCAGGGGTGATTGAAGGCATCGGCCCGCGTTATTGTCCGTCGATTGAAGATAAAATTGTGCGTTTTGCCGACCGTGATTCGCATCAGATTTTTATCGAACCCGAAGGTCTGAACACGCACGAAATTTATCCGAACGGTATTTCCACCAGTTTGCCGTTTGATGTGCAATATAATCTGGTGCGTTCGATGGAAGGCTTTGAGAATGCGGAAATTTTGCGACCGGGTTATGCGATTGAATACGACTTTTTCGATCCGCGTGATTTAAAAATGTCGCTGGAAACCAAGCATTTGGACGGTTTATTTTTTGCGGGACAAATCAACGGCACGACAGGTTATGAAGAAGCGGCGGCGCAAGGTTTGATTGCGGGTTTGAATGCTTCGCGCTTGGTGCAAGGTTTAGAGAGTTGGTGTCCTGCGCGGGATGAAGCCTATATCGGTGTGATGATTGATGATTTAATCACTCGCGGCACACAAGAGCCGTATCGGATGTTTACCAGTCGTGCGGAATACCGTTTGTTATTGCGCGAAGATAATGCCGATTTGCGTTTGACCGAAAAAGGGCGTGAATTAGGGTTAGTCGATGATGAACGCTGGCAGGCGTTTGAAACCAAACGCGCGGCTATTGGTGAATTGCAAGACACGCTCAAGAAAAAATGGATACGCGCGGGAACGCAGGAAGCCGAGCAGGTGGAGCATTACTGGGGCAAGCCGCTGTTGAAAGAAGCCAGTTTGACTGAGTTGTTGCGCCGTCCTGAGGTCGATATTCAACATTTATTATCGTTTTTGGAAGACAGCGACACGGTAGATGATGCGGTTGCGGAACAAGTAGAAATTCAATCGAAATACGCGGGTTATCTGGTCAGACAACAAACGGATATTGATAAAGCTCTGCGTTATGACCATTTGAAATTACCTGACGATTTTGTGTATGGCGAAGTGTCGGGTTTGTCGAATGAATTGGTGGAAAAACTGAACCGCCAACGCCCAGAAACGTTAGGGCAAGCCTCACGGATGCAGGGTATGACTCCTGCCGCTATTTCGTTATTGTTAGTTTATTTGAAGAAGAAATCTGCCTGATGGAAGCCTGTCGTAATATTTTAGAATCGGGTTTAAGCGCGTTAAACCTGCCGCACACCCCTGAACAAACTGAGCAATTACTGGCTTTTATCAAGCTGATTGCAAAGTGGAATAAAGCCTATAACCTGACGGCGGTGCGTAATAATGAAGATATGGCGCGTTTGCATATTCTCGATAGCTTGGCGATTTTGCCGCATATCGAAGGCAAGCGCGTGATTGACATCGGCACGGGTGCGGGACTTCCCGGTATTCCGTTGGCGATTTTCATGCCTGAGGTGGAGTTTGTGTTGCTGGACAGTAATGCGAAAAAAACCCGCTTTGTGCAGCAGGTTATTTTGGAATTAAAACTGAAAAACGTCAGTGTGCTGCACAGTCGTGTAGAGGATTATCAGCCTGAACTGGGTTTTGATACCGTGACCATGCGGGCGTTTGCCAGTCTGCCCGATATTATGAAACTGACCGCGCATTTATTGAGTGCTGACGGGGTGTTGTTGGCGATGAAAGGGCAGATTCCTGAGGTGGAATTGGCTGAGATTGATTGCGATACGACCTTGATACCGATTCATGTGCCTGAGGTGGAGGCGGAGCGGTGTTTGGTGCGGATAGTCAGGTAATCTGAGCTTGATATAACAAGTTTTTGTCCACGAAAGGCACGAAAGGCACGAAAGGCACGAAAGGCACGAAAGGCACGAAAAATAATTGAATTGTCGCATTTTTGGTGAAATTGCTGTTTTTCGTGGATATTGTTCGGGTAGCGGGCAAAGCGGTTGTGCGATAAAGACCTGCGAGGTTTTTAAAACCTCGCAGGTCTAGCAACTTTACCCGTCATAACTAAATTGACGGTGTTAGGTTTGTACTTCGATTGCTCACTGTTTGTGACTACCAAAAATAATCACACTGGGTCAACGTTGGGGTTCGTGCCTCTCCCCAACCTACGATTTAAACGCTGATGTCAGCAAAACTACGCACTTGCGGATGGATGGTTTGGGTGTCAAATTCGCCGTCTCTGGTCAGTTGCACGGTGGCAAAACCAGCGGCTTTGGCGGCATCCAGTTCTTCTTTTATATCGGATAAAAATAACAGTTGTTCGGCGGGTAAGCCTATCGTTTCGGCGATACACTGATAGGATTCGACTTGTTGTTTGCCGCCGATGTGAGTATCAAAATAACCTGAAAATAACGGCGTTAAATCCCCTTGTTCGGTATGGGCAAACAGCAGTTTTTGCGCATGGACTGAACCCGATGAATAGACGTATAAGGCTAAGCCTTGGGCGTGCCATTTTTGCAGATTGTCTGTCGCGTCGCGGTAGATATGCCCGTTAAAATCGCCTTGTTGATAACCTGCTTCCCAGATGAAGCCTTGCAGTGATTTTAGGGGGGTGACTTTTTTATCACTGTCTATCCAGTCGATGAGCTGGGTAATAATTTGTTCAGTATCCAGCTGTTTACCCGCCACTTGGCACACGTCTTCCAGCAGGGCTTTGATTGCTGTTTCCTCGGCATGACTGCGCACAAAATCAGCGATATGGGCGCGGGCGTAGGGAAACAGCACCTCTTTAACAAACGATAACGAGGAGGTTGTGCCTTCAATATCGGTGACGATGGCTTTAATCATGGGCTTTTGCAACAAATTGATCCAGCGTGGGAAACGATTCTGAAATCGGGCTGTCGGTGAAATTGGCAACCCAGCCATAGGGCGTGGTAAAGAAGCGAATACAGGTAAAGTTGGGGTGTTCGCCCATGTCAAACCAGTGTTTAACACCCGCAGGCACGCTGATTAAATCGCCGCGTTCACACAATACGGCGTAAATTTTATCGGCGATATGAAGATAAAATAAGCCGCACCCTTCGATGAAAAACCGTATTTCAAAATCATCGTGAACGTGTTCAGACAGAAACTTTTTTCTAATAGTTTCTATTTCAGGCTGATCCGGTTTGACACGAATTACGTCGATGGATTGAAAGTAATGTTCTTGTTTTAAGTTGTCGATGGGTTCGCGGTAGGCAATCAGTACGGTATTTTGATCGGCATCGGTGGCTAATTGATAATCGGCTTCCCATTGTTCAAACTGCACACCTAAACTGTCCAAATGGTTTTGAATAGTCTCTAAATCGGTATAGCGCGTGCCGTGTTCGGGTTGATGTTCTGGGTAAATGGTTAGTACACTCATTGATTTTTGACTCCGTGTAGTCGTAGTTCACATTCAAATAAAAAATCCAGCACTTCAATATGGCGCAGGGTTTCAGGTACCGATGCACCCCAAGTATACAGTCCGTGTCCTGCAATAAGATAGGCATAGCCGCGTGCGCACTGATTCCAATGCTGTTCTACTTCTGCCGCTAAACGAGTGATATTTTGATCGTTGGCAAAAATAGGGACAACAATGCGGGTTTCATGTGTGCCGATGCCGCATAGCCCTTTTAGCAGTTCATAGTTTTCCAGCACACACGCCACTTTAAACACTTTTGAAATCAGTGTGGCATTGAGCGAATGCGGATGCAGGACGCATTGTATGTCAGGAAAGCGTTTGTACAGTGCCGTATGCAGCAGGGTTTCTGCGGAGGGTTTTTTGCCGTCCAAGGAGTTGGCATCGGCATCAATCAGCATAATGTCTTCCAGCTGCAAATGACCTTTGTGCTTGCCTGATACGGTAATGGCAATTGTACCATCGGGTAAACGGGCGGAAAAATTGCCGCTGGTTGCAGGAACCCAGCCTCTATTGTCAATAAGTTTGCCTGCTTCGATAAGTTGATTGGCGAGGTTATAAAAGTCGTCGTTATAAGTCATGCTGATTAAAGTAGGTGATGAGTGATGGGTTAGGTGGGCAATCATACGATTTTTTTGCCTTGGTATCTATCGTGTGCAGCTAATCCGCGGCATTTTCATTAAACATTTTCCACTCACTTGGCATTTGCCAGTTTTGTAGCCATATTTCAAAATCAGCAGCGGGCATGGGTTTGGCGATTGCGTAGCCTTGTGCTTGATGACAGCCCATTGCAAGCAGGGCAGTACCGTGTTGTACAGATTCCACTCCTTCAGCGATAACGTGCCGATTGAAGGATTGCGCCAAGCCGATGACGCTGCGGACAATGGCTAAATCATTGTCGTCTTCCAGCATATCGCGCACAAAAGATTGATCTATTTTCAACGTTTGGATGGGTAAATGTCTTAAGTAACTCAGTGAGGAATAGCCTGTGCCGAAGTCATCCAGCGCGAAGCATACGCCTAAGTGCTGGCAGCGTTTAATAATGCCTGCTGTTTTCTCTAAATCGTGCAACACTTCGGTTTCCAGTATTTCCAGCTCAAAATGATGTCGGACGACCCGTGGGTGGCGTGCAAAAATGCTGTGCAGTTCGGCAACAAAATTAGCTGTTTGCAAGGTTCTTGCTGATACGTTCACACTGATTTTAAGATCCAGACCTTGTGAATGCCACTGTTCAGTGTGCTGTAAGGCTCTGTTGATAACCCACGCATCCAGTCGGTTGGCAAAATCATCGTTTTCAATCAGCGGTAAAAATTTGTTGGGCATGACCAGACCGCGTTCAGGATGTCGCCAGCGAATCAAGGCTTCTGCGCCGAACACGATGCCTTTTTGCATATCCGCTTTGGGTTGAAAGTACAGTTCAAATTCATTGTTTTCAAGGGCTTGCTCGATGCGGTTCAGTGCGATGCGATGTTTATGCAGTTGTTGATTCAGTGCGATGTCATAGATACGAAACGCATTTTTGCCTGCTTGTTTAGCCTTATACATGGCGTGGTCGGCATGGCGTATGAGTATCTCGGGCGGGGAGTTATCATCTGGAAAAATGCTGATGCCGATACTGGCGGTGATAGTGGCAGTTGTTTGATCTTGTAAAATAACAGGAACGCTGATTGCACTGAGCAAGCGATGCAGAGTATGTTCACAATCTTCAACGTACTCCAAGTCTTGTAATAGGAGTATAAATTCATCACCGCCCATGCGCGCCAAGGTATCCTCTTCGCGCAGGGTGTTTTTAATGCGCTCGGTTATTTCAATCAGCAGTTTGTCGCCCATTGCATGACTGAAATTGTCATTCACCACACCGAAACCATCCAAATCAAGATAACATACTGCCATTAAACGCTGATTACGCTTGCTTTGCGCTATCGCCAGATTCATGCGGTCAATCAATAAAACGCGGTTCGGCAACCCTGTCAGCAAATCGTAGTGCGTCAGATGCTCCAATTGCTGTTCGCGCTGTTTAAGCAGGCTAATATCGGAAAAATTACCGATATAACGAATCACATCACCTTGTGCATTGGTGACGGTAGAGATAGTCAGCCATTCGGGATAAGTGTCACCGTTTTTACGGCGATTCCATATTTCACCACGCCAGTAACCTTGTTGCTTAATGGCTTTCCATATAGTGTTATAAAATGCTTTATCATGACGACCAGAATGAAGTATTTTTAAACTATTACCCAGAATTTCTATGCGGCTATAGCCTGTAATATCGGTAAATGCCTGATTGGCATCAATAATATGACCTTGTGCATCAGTAATAACAATGCCTTCCTGACTGTTGGCAAATACACTCGCCGCCAGATGCAAACGCTCTTGGTTATGTTTGCGTTCGGTAATGTCATCATAAATACCCAGCACGCCCATGACCTGACCCGCAGCATCGTGCAGCGGAACTTTAGAGGTGTGCAGCCATATTGTATTGCCCTCAGGTGTGGTTTGCTGTTCCTCAAAGTCTAATTGGGGTGTATTGGAGTTCATGACCTTGGCATCATCGGCACGATACAATTCCGCCTGATTTTTCCAGCCCATCACCGTATCATCTTTACCAAGCAACTGTGCGGGACTGGAAAATCCCGCATCTCTGGCAAAGATATTATTACAGCCCAGATAACGGCTTTCTTTGTCTTTCCAGAACACACGAACAGGGATGTTATTAATCACTGATTGCAGTAATTCAACGGATTGTTGCAGCGCGTTTTCTGCGCTTTTACGGTTGCTCACATCATAGAGAATAACCAAATGCGTGTCGGTAAAAGTATCAGCTAACAGTGCGGCACTGATCATTACTGTCCGTGATGTGCCATTCTTGCAGCATATATTCAGCTCCAGCGGTTCAAAATAATCGTGATTACGTTTGGCTTTGTTCGTAGCCCTTACCCACGCATCGGTTGCCCGTAGACGATATTCAGGATCCGGATATGCTTTCGGCCACCAGTCGGCGAGTGTTGGAATATCGTCCAGAGTATAACCAAAGCGTTTGGTAAACTCGGGATTAACAAAGGTGATGTTGTCAGCGTCATCATTCAATGCCAGAGGAACAGGGCAGGCATTAATAATGGCGTGTAATCGTGCTTCATTGTTACGCAATGCCTGTTCTAATTGCTTGTTGCTTTGAATAACACTTTGTAAGGATATATTCCAATAAATAATGGAGACAACCAGCAACAACCCGACAGTAGCGTATTTAAAAAAGCCGGGATGTGCGGGTATAGGGGATTCAGCCCATAAAAATAATGAGCAGAGCAACAAACACACACAAATAAACAGCCAAAATAGGCAGGGCGGTTTCATTGCTTTACTGCGGATGTGCGGTTGTCATTCATAGTTTTTGATGTAGTTTTCAACGTAGAATCTGCAAAAATGATACAAGTATAGTGACTATGGCAGTTTCTATCTACTTGCTTATGATGTGAATTTGATGGCTACCCGTTAGTAACGGGTTATATAGTCAAGTATGACTGTCATTCCTTTAAAGGTGGACAATCATTAATGTCCGAGCAACAGCTTTAACCCGTTACCCGTATTAGCTATGTATTAAAAGTTGAATTTAAATTATAGTTGCGCAACCAAAATATTAATCTTGTAGGTATTATTATGCAGCATTTTCGACTTTCTTTTATTGTTACAGGTATTGCTTTAGCCGCCGCGCTTTATTGGGGCGGCATTGTGGGCGGTTTTATTGCCCTTATTCTAGGTGTGTTAGAGGTCAGCTTATCGTTTGATAACGCCGTGGTGAATGCCTCCATCCTAAAACGTATGGATGAACGCTGGCAGCAATACTTCTTAACCTACGGTATTTTAATCGCCGTATTCGGTATGCGATTAATATTCCCTATCGCCATTGTTTCTGTCGCAACGGGTATGGGGTTTGTGGGTGTCGCTGATATGGCATTACACAGTCCTGCCACTTATGCCGAACATTTAAACAATGCCCACGTCGAAATTGCCGCTTTTGGCGGTATGTTTTTGCTGATGGTATTTTTCTCGTTTATATTCAATGATGAAAAAGAATTGCATTGGCTGGGTTATATCGAAGAAAAATTATCCGATTTCGGTAAATTGGAATCTATCGAAGTCATCTTGTCATTAGGCTTATTGTTGCTGATTAACCACTGGTTACCCGAAGCCGAACGACTGGAAGTCTTAATGGCAGGTGTCGGCGGCGTGATGCTCTATGTTGTCGTTGGCAGTATGGCGGCATTGTTTGAAGACGAAGAAGAAGGCGAAGAACTGGCTGACGTGCTGAAAAAAGGCAGCATGATGAGTTTTTTATACCTTGAAGTATTAGATGCTTCGTTCTCATTTGACGGCGTAATCGGTGCGTTTGCGATTACTCAGGATGTGGTTATCATCATGCTGGGTTTGGCAATCGGTGCCATGTTCGTGCGGAGTCTGACCGTGTATTTAGTGCGTCAAGGCACATTGGATGAGTATGTGTTTTTAGAACACGGCGCACATTACGCTATCGGAACACTGGCGGCTATCATGTTAATCAGCATGGTGCATGAAATTCCCGAAGTGGTTACAGGCTTGGTCGGTGCGGTGTTAATCGGTCTGTCGGTGTACTCGTCCATCCTCTACAAAAAAAAACTGGAAGCACAAAACGCTAATCCTTACAAAGCAAAGGATTAAGGCGATTGAATTAACGGAGTCAAAAATCATGATTTTTGACTCCGCGTTATTGTGTTGATTACCATGACCCATAATTTTTGTCGTTGAGGTTGATGCCTCACCCGCCCGTTTAAAATCCCCGTATCCCTTTAAATCCCACTGTTGCTTTTAATCATCATTTTGTTGCATTGTCATAAAACTGTAACACTGTCGTCATAAAAACGTCATTTTCCCGCCTTATCCTTGCTTAAGTTTTTCTTAATAATAACCGAGAGCAAAGCATGAAATTTTCTAAATTGACAATGGCAGTCGCCGTTGCATTAACAGCAGGCGCATCTTCCAGCGCGTTTGCTATTAATTTGTATGTGGACATGAAAACCAAACAGATTTACGCAGAACCTGGTAAAGGTCGTGTATTGATGGGTGAGTTTGAAAAAGTCGGCGACAAACCTCAAGCTGCTCCTGTAGCAGATGCTGGCGAACTAGCTGCTGTTCGTCAAGACTTGGAAATGAAAACCAACGAAATTAAAGCCTTGCAAGAACACGCAGAAGAATCAAGTAAAGCACCGCACGTTGAAATGACCGATAATGGATTTGAATTAAAATCTAAAGACGGTAACTTTACAGCGGCTGTTAATGGTCGTATGCAGGTTGACTCGCAAGTCAACTTGAACCAACAAGTTGCCCAAGCTACAGGTGCTAATACGACTAACCATTTAAACGATGGCACAACACTGCGTCGCGCTCGTTTAGGTGTTGAAGGTACATTCTTCAAAGATTGGGGCTACAAATTTGAATATGATTTCACACGCGGTAACGGTACTGTTGCTGCCGGTGTAACCGATGCTTATATTAAATGGAGTCTTGATAAAGCCTTCTCAGTTAAAGTCGGTGCGTTTAAAGAACCGTTCAGTTTAGAAGAAGCCACCAGCAACCGTTACACTACCTTTATCCAACGTAACATGGCGGTTGATACGTTTGTTGATAACCTCAATACTTACAAAGTGGGTATCGGTGCCAACTACGCAGCAGACCGCTGGCAAACAGGTGTGTCGTTGCAAACTGAACCTGTTGGTAACAACGGTCAAACATCAGCTTCATTCGGTACGGCTACACCATACTCGATTAATAATCCCAACGGTGGTATCAATCGTAGCAATGGCAGTGGCGATACCGATTGGGAAGTCAACGCTCGCGTGTCTGGTCAACCTTGGATGGAAAGCAAGACTAAATTCTTACACGTCGGTGCGTCAGGTTCTTACATGAACCTCAACAACAATTATAATGCTGACGGTACATTCAGTAATGGTGGTATTTCTTTCGCAGCCAACCCCAATACTAACGTAGATCGTACTGCGATATTAAACACAGGTAACTTAACCTCAGGTACCAGCATGACGACCGCTTCGCGGGTTGCCGATCACTTAACACGTTGGGGTGCTGAAACTGCGTTAGTGTATGGACCTGCTTCGGTTCAAGCTGAATACATCCAAACCGATGTGTCAGGTAAAGGTTATAAAGACGAATCTATGAAAGGTTACTATGGCTATGGATCATATTTCCTGACAGGCGAGTCACGCGCTTACAAATCTAAAACAGGTGCATGGGATCGTTTGAAACCTGCGCATAACTTTGATATGAAAGGCGGCTGGGGTGCATGGGAACTTGCCAGTGGTTATGACTTTATCAACTTAAACAGTGGTGTGATTAACGGTGGACGTATGTCAACCGCTAAGTTTGGTATCAACTGGTATCCTAACTCTCATGTTCGTATCATGACCAACTATGTTCATGTCTTGAATATAGATACTCAAAACGCTGCAGTTGGTTCGCGTATCAGAGGCTGGAATAACGGCGATTTGGACGTACTGGAAACACGCGTTCAACTTGACTGGTAATCATCGTTTAGCGCGGTTGGTTTAAGACTAACCGCTTAACGATAGCCAATAAAAAGCCGCAGCGGAGTGTCCGCTGCGGCTTTTTTTATGGGCGTTAATGTGAGTTATTTTTAGCAATCACTTTCGGTGCAGTACCAAAGTATTTCATAAAAGCCGCGCTGAAATTATTGGCATGACTGTAGCCGACAACATCCGCCGCTATGCTGACGTGGCAATGTGTGGTGCTGAGTAATTGATAGGCTTTATTCATGCGTATATCCAGCAATACGCCGTAAGGGGTGTTGTTAAAAAAATGCTGGAACAGTCTTTTTAATTTGCATTGATTTGTGCCTGAACGTCTGGCTAATTCAGCGACAGACGGCGGTTGTTGAAATTCTTGCTGGAGAATATCGTGTGCTAATCGTGCAATATTTTTATCTCGTTCAGTAAATCTCTTTTGTTCTTGCGGTTGTTCCTGATACAGGCAGCTTAATTCAGACGCTAATAATGACATCGCCTGAGCGTGCATAAATACGCGCCGCATTTCAGGGGTGACATTCGCGGTTAATAGTTGTCGCGCGGCTATCATGCCTTGCGCTGAGATGGGCTGACAGCGCAGTAATTGCATGGCTTCGGTATTGAATAATCTGGTGCTTTGCGCCTCACCAACATAACGATCCAGCCATTTTTTACTGAGTGATAAACGCAGTTGTGTCACGGGTTGATTAGCTTGGTATTGCCGTTCACCTACGCTGGTATTAAAAGTCGCTATCGAGGTATAGCCTTGATTAAAAACCAGTTCCTCACCGTCATGACCTGTAAAACACGATTGCCCTTGTAAACCCAGCGTCACCACCATGCGCGGCTCTTGAGAATCTATGTGACTCAATACGCCCAAATCTTTGCTGGGTGTATAGCGCGTTTCAATGACGCTTAAATCGGTATCCAATTGGAAAACGTCAGAATAACCTGCGCCTAATTCTTCGGGTAAGCTCTGGTGCAGACAATGATTGTGTGCGTGAAAGTGTACGGGTAAGTCATCGTTTTTCACTCGCCAGCGTGATGATGTGTTCATGGGTTTGCCTTGTCAGCGTATGCGGAATAATGCTTATTGAAAGCAGGAACTGTGCCTATTGCGCAAAGCTTGAAAACCTGACCAGTTTCAAAAACAGAAGTGAGTCATATAACGCACTAAATTCAAATAGTTGGGCATATCACTCAATAATAAGGTTTTGCATAGAAAATACTACTTATGGCATACGAAAGCGCGACGGCGGGATTTATTTTATTGAGTAGACTAGCAGCAAGTCACTTCACTTTGAATGACCAATGAATAGCCCTTATCATCGTGAGGGGCATTTCCTACTGACATTACTTAGGTTGCTGCATCATGAGTTTATTTCCAACACGTTCACCGTTAAGTCAATCCATTTTGATTGCCTTAGTCGCTTTGAGCGCGACACCGTCTGTTATGGCGAAAGAGTCGCCAAAAGAAACCAAAGAGCAGGCGAATACCACGCAACTGCCGACTATGCAGGTTACCGATAAAAAAGAGCAGAAAAAAGCCGATCCAAAACTGGCGGCAGCGCGAGTTGAAGTTGACCAATCAGCAGGTGGCGTTACCTTAGTCGATCTGGAAGATTTGCAAGATCGCAATGTGTCCAGTATCGCGGATTTTTTCCGTTATGTGCCGGGTATGTGGGCGGCGAGTCAAAGCGGTAATGACGAAGTATTTTTCTCCAGTCGAGGTTCAAATTTAGATTCTACTAACTTTGACGGCAACGGCGTTAAATTGCTGCAAGATGGTTTACCTGTTACAGCGGCAGATGGTAACAATCACAACCGTATTATTGACCCATTGGCGGCACAATATGCAACAGTGGCACGCGGCGGCAATGCACTGAAATACGGAGCAAGTACACTGGGCGGTGCGGTTGATTTTACTACGCCGACAGCGCGCAATAGCCCGATGGCACGGTTGTCCTTAAGCGGCGGCAGTTTCGGCGAATTTTTGGGTCGCGGCACGGTCAGCAAAGTGTTTAATGATAAGTTTGATGCCTTATTAACCGCAGAAGGCAAACTCTGGGACGGCTACCGCGATCATAATAAACAAGACCGTGTCGGCGTTTACGGCAACTTTGGTGTGCAGATTACTGATTCTATCGTCAATCGTACTTTCTTAAGTTACATCAATAATAATCAGGAATTACCCGGTCAATTAACCCGTGCTGAATTTGATGCTGATCCCAAGCAAGCCAGCAAGCAGGCAATCGGCGGACATTATCAGTTGAATACGGAAACCGAGCGCGTCGCCAATAAAACCACTTGGACAATAGACAACCGAAGCTCGCTGGAAATCGGTGCGTCGTTTGAAAATCAAAAAGTCTATCATCCTATCGTTGATAAAGTCATGGTTGATTTTGACGGCCCAGACCCACTACAGCCGCAAGAAGTATTCAGTTTGCTGGTGGATACTCAGCAACAAGATTGGGGTACATCGGCGCGTTATAACCTGCATCTGGATAATCACGACTTATTGTTGGGGATGAATTTCGGCATTAACTCCGAAAAAGGCGGCAATTACCGCAATAACGGCGGTCAGCGTAATGGCATGACCAGCCAACTGCGTAAAGATGCCAGTACCGTCGAAGTATTTGCACAGGATCATTGGCATATCAATGAACGCTGGACATTAACACCTGCCTTACAAGGCGTGTTCGCACACCGTGAAGTCAGTAACATCGGCGTTAATCCTGTCACTGGCGCGTTGACAGGTAGAAACAGTCATCCCAATGACGACTACCAAGGCATTAACCCCAGTCTGGGTTTATCGTACCGCTTCCTTAAAGATGCCACCGCTTACGGTAACGTCACCCGTTTATACGAACCGCCTACCAACTACAACTTAGGCGACAATACCGTCACCAACGTCAGTGATGCCAGTTTGAAAGCAATGGAAGGCACATCGGTCGAAATCGGCACACGCGGTACGCATGAGTTTAATAGCTTAAACACCATGAAATGGGATTTATCGCTGTATTACTCATGGTTGAATAATGAAATTCTCTCTGTATCACCTATGCCGGGACTGAGTATTTCCAATAACGTTGATAACACCATCCACGCAGGTGTTGAAGGTTTAATCGGCGGGCAATTTGCGCTGGATGATAAAGGTACGCACTCTATCGCACCGATGTTCAACATCACCTACAACCACTTTAACTTTGATAATGATCGTGTCTACGGCAACAACCGTTTAGCCGCTGCGCCTGATTATTTCTTAAAAGGTGAGGTGTTATACCGTCATTCCAGCGGTGTATTCGTCGGCCCTACTGTTGATGTCGTGGGCAAACGTTATGCGGATTTAGCCAATAACTACAAAATTCCTGCTTATGCCTTGTTAGGTGTGCGTGCAGGTTGGTCTAATGAGCATTACAAAGTATTTTTTGAAGGGCGTAACCTGCTCGACAAAAATTATGTGTCCAGTAACTCGGTCGTTGATAGCGGCACCGCCAATTCTCAGGTGCTGAATTCTGGCGCACCCGTGTCTTTCTTCGGTGGTGTTGAAGTTACTTTTTAAGACTATCATTGCGTAATTACCTATTGCAGGCACGGATATTTTTATGACTGCCAGTCCTTTAAAGGACTGGCAGTCATTCATGCTTAACTGATTACCGCACGGATTTATCTGCGTCTGCAATAACAAACCCCCTCAGTATTCGACTCACAACGATTATGGTCTGCGTGAGTCGTTGCTCTGCTCAAGTTACCCCGTCATTATGAAAATACCTCTTAACTTACTGAGTCGCCTGCTGTTTATCCTGTGCCTGTTCAGTTCCCCGTTCGTTATCGCCGAAGAAACGCCATTATTGCTCCACGCGGCGCGAGTGTTTGATGGTAACGAGATGCACACCAATACCTCGGTACTGATCAGCAATGGCAAAATTGCCCAAATCGACAACCGCGCCGCATTTCAAAACACCACCGCCAAAGTCATAGACTTGGGTGATGCCACGATACTGGCAGGTTTTATTGAATTACACGCCCATCTGGGTTTTCAGCACATCCCAGCCGATGTTGTCTTGCGTCACGGTATTACCACCTTGCGTGATGTCGGCGGCGCAGTGCATCAACCGTATGGCGGCGACGGCAGTTTGCGGGTGTTGGCCTCAGGGCAGATTATCACCGCGCCCGATGGTTATCCGATTCCACAGTTAGGCGCGGATAATATCGCTATTCCTGTTGCCACCGAAGCCCAAGCGCGGCAAACCGTGCGTGAGTTGATTAACGGCGGTGCTGTCATTATTAAAATCGCGCTGGAAGTCGGCAATGAAGCGGGTGCGCCGTGGACTGCACCGCATCATGGGCATTCACCGCACGCCGACCATCACAAACACCCCCACGCGCTACCGCTGTTATCCGAGGCAGTTGTGAAAGCGATAGTCGATGAAGCCCATAAAAACGGGCGCAAAGTCACTGCGCATTTAGCCGAACCTAAAGGCGTAAAAATTGCGCTTAATGCAGGTGTGGATGAATGGGCGCATATTCCCTGTGATGCGATTCCTGAAGCGTTATTAAAAAAAGCCGTCGCCCAACAAGTAAAAATCGTCACTACTTTCGATACTTTATCAAAATGTTCAGGCGCGGCACACAATGCGCATAATTGGGCAGACTTAGGTGGTGAGTTTTTATACGGTGCGGAAATTGCCCATCCTGATATTCCGTGGGGCATAGATGCGCAGGAATTAAATCTGATGATGCACTTAGCCGATATGAAACCGCTTGATGTATTACGCACGGTCACGTCAAAAGCAGGGCAGTATTTGAATATCCCCTTACTCGGTACGTTGCAAGCAGGCGCGCCCGCTGATTTAATTGCAGTGCGCGGCGACGTTATGCAAAATTTCAAACCGCTGGAATACCCCGATTTGGTTATATCAGGTGGCAAAATTGTAGTTAATTACTTTGATAAATAGTGTTGCAGATTTAGTGATTAGTGCGCACGGTAGGCATGAATGATTATTTTCCGTATTGCTTTAAACGCACTACTGTGGTTTTGTTGCTGGATTGCACGGTGTTGTTGCCCTTAGTACAACTTTTATAAGCCATAAAATGACAAAATTTACTGGTTGATGATAACATTAGGCGTTTACATTTTAATTTACATCAATAAGATTGAGGGGGATATTTTGATACGGTTTTTAATCATTGCGTTATCGCTTATGCTCATGCCCAGTTTGGCATCGGCGGCGGAATTTCATAATTTAGGCTTAACAGGAACAGAGCGCGGTATTTACTGCGTACTGATTTTTGTTATCGCTTATGGCTTTGTGATGACAGAAGAATTTACGCATATGCGTAAATCTAAACCTGTCATTTTAGCCTCAGGTATTATTTGGGGTCATGCCGCGATTTTGGCATCTCAAGCGGGTATACCTACTGAAGAAATGCACAAAGCGTTTGAGCATAACTTAACCGAATACGCGGAGTTGATGCTGTTTTTATTAGTTGCTATGACTTATATCAACTCAATGGCAGAACGCAACGTATTTGAAGCACTGCGTTCATGGATGGTCAGAAAACAATTCGGCTACCGTAAATTGTTTTTGATTACAGGCGTGATTACGTTCTTCTTATCAGCCGTTGCCGATAACTTAACCGCTGCTTTATTAGTGGGCGCAGTAGTGATGGCAGTTGGTAAAGATAATGAAAACTTTATCGCGATTGGTTTCGTCAACTTAGTTATCGCGGCAAATGCGGGCGGTGCGTTCTGTCCGTTCGGCGACATTACTACCTTGATGGTATGGCAAGCAGGTTATGCAGAATTCTTTGACTTCTTCAAACTGTTCATTCCTTCTGTGGTCAACTATGCAGTACCTGCGGCAGTGATGTATTTTGCTGTACCTGATGAACAACCTATCATCACTGATGAAGCGGCGGTACAAATCAAAGCAGGCGGTTTAGTTGTTTGCATTATGTTCTTGTTGACTATCTGTACTGCGGTGAGTTTCAAACAAGTGTTACATTTACCACCTTTTATGGGCATGATGGTGGGCTTGTCTGCATTGATGCTTTATAGCTACTACTTGAAAAAGTGTCGCTGTGTAGAAGGCGAAGAGCCTGTTGATGTTTTCCATCGTGTTATGCACGCAGAATGGGACACTTTATTATTCTTCTTCGGTGTGGTATTCGCGGTTGGTGGTTTAGGTTATATCGGTTACTTGGAATTATTATCTGCGGGTATGTACGATGGCTTAGGCCCCACTACTGCCAACATTTTAGTCGGTATTATTTCTGCTATCGTTGATAACATTCCTGTGATGTTCGCAGTATTGAATATGAACGTAGACATGGACTTGTACCAATGGCTGTTAGTGACCTTAACAGCAGGCGTGGGCGGTTCATTACTGTCAGTCGGTTCTGCGGCGGGGGTTGCGTTAATGGGTGCATCCAATCACAAATACACCTTCTTCAGTCATTTAAAATGGACTCCAGCGATTGCCGCAGGCTACGCTGCCAGTATCTTTGTCCATTATTTGATTAACGGTTAATGCGTGTTCTGCACCGCACAACTGTGCGGTGCAGCCAATAAAAAAGGTCGGTATCCTTTAGGGCTATCGACCTTTTTTTATGCGCGTTCTATTGGTGTGCGCATTAAATACGCGGCAATGCAAACCAGTCTGTAAACTTCACAGCATCATTGAACCATCTGTGAGAAGCCGCTAAGCCGTTGTAATCTGCTATGAACCCCAGCGGCGTGGTATTGGGTAACAATTGCACGATGCGTTTACTGACATAATGTCGCGTGTCAGCCAAGTCGCTGACTGGGATTTTATTGTAAATAAGCCCGACATTGTGCTGATGTTTACTTTGTATAAAGGACACATTCAGTACCGTGTCATCAATTGCCGCACCAATACCCGCTTTACCGACAAAAATAATGCGACAGGGCAGCAATGCGGCAATGTCGATATTAGCCACGCCAACGACGCTACCGACGGCAGGTGAGCCTATGCCGTCAATCAATACCACGGCTTTACCCATGCCAATGGTCACTATGGACTGCAAAACTGTTGCCAGTAATTCCTCTGAAGAATCGGTCAGACCATCAATAAAATCCTGCGTAAAGCCTTTTTTAAAAATCAAATCGCCAATATCAGTACAGGCAATCGCGTGTTCGGCACAAAACCGTGCCACGGCCTGCCGCTCCACGCATTGCGTCATCGGTTTAATATAAGCCAGTTGCTGAGGTAAATAACCATCGGCAAGCAGCTGCGCCAGAATACCTAAACACACAGTGCTTTTACCTACGCCTGATTGTGCGCCCATAATATATAAATAGCGGGGGTTCATGGCGTTACCTTGCAATGCTGAAAAGGGGGTGGGTGTAAATCGGTTGCATCTGCACCCTGTTTGAATCAATGCACTAATTCAATCGCACACCTTCTTTTTTAATATACGCATCAAATTTCATATCGGAATTCATAATATGTTTCGCCCATTTATCGACAAACTCTTCAACATCGGCTTGCTGCCAATCGTTGTTATTAATTTTATGGTCGATAGCCGTTAATTTTTCCAGCATGAGCTGATGTTCTTTTTCATGCCCTTTGTAACCCTGAAATTGAATGTCTTTCATCAAGGCTTCTTCGGCGGCAAAATGTTCTTTAACGTGCTGATAGAGCAACTGAATATTGGCATTCAATTCGCCTTTACTGTTGGATGCCACCAGCTTATTCGCCAACTCGAACAAGTCTTTGTGTTGCTCGTCCATTTCTTCATCATTCAGTCGATACTGATCTTGCCAGACAAAATGATACAGACTGCCTAAGGACAGTTTATTAGCGGGAGTCTGAGTTTGGCGATGAAGGGCGATATTATCAGGCGTGTGTTTATCTGGATTGGTTTTGTAAACAAAGTTGCGTCGTGCTTCGTGGTAATCATCATTGCCATAAAAATTGGCGTACATATGGGTTAATTCAAATTGCCGATAGGATGCGAGGGTTTTTGCGGCTTCATCAAAGCAACGGGTTTTGGCTTTTTGGTCTAATAACTGTCGTAAGCCTTCTGTATCATTGGCATAGCTATTGGCTAAATGCGTCACTTGGGCGTGAAAAATAGGGTGTTGTTTATCGAGCATTTTGTCGATAAGCCCGATACGCCACGCTTTTTTGGCACTGATCGGCAGCCGTTGTTCGGTCAACACGGTTGCCATTTCTGAACCCACCCGTTTGGGCAATAAATACGTCCAATATTCAGAGCCGTACAGCTCGCCCATGTTTTTATAATGCGGGTTAAAAATAACGCCTTCTCTGGCAAATACATAATCACTGGCTATCGCTAAAATCGCTCCGCCTGCACCTGCATTGCCTGCCACCGCTGAGATGGTGATTTTATCCAGCGTGGTAATCATCTGATAAATAATATCGTCGATGGCGTTGATATTGAGCCACGATTCATCGGCAGGATTATCGGCGGCTTCGATATGATTCAGATGTATGCCGTTTGACCAATTGTCATCACCGCCCATCAACACAATCACATTAACGGGCAGGGTGAGCAGATGTTGATACACAGACAATAATAAACGGCATTGTTCGGTACTCATGCCGCCGTTATGAAACGGGAAATGCAGGTAAGCGACTTTACCTGATTGCTCATACCAGACTTCTTGGCACGGTAGCTGTTGCCCCGCGCGGGTGTAGTCTATGGTTATGTGCTGAATGCCTTTGGAGAACAGCTTGAGGGCAGGGGGTGTTGCCAGTAATTCCTTTAACACAAAAGCAGCGGGTAATTTAATGTCTTTGCCGGTGTCTGTTTTCGGTTTTAAATGCCCGATCCACACCGCACCATCAACAGTCGCCCGACAAATCGCATGATTGGCGGTCGCTATAATCTCGCCCGCTTTACCCGTTAAATGCGCTTCTTTCTGTGCGTTGAATAAATAATACGACTTGCCCGCAATCTCATCCAGCACACCTGCGTTACCGTCAGCGGCGTTAATGCGTTTTATAATGTCGTCCGTTTTAAATGTTTTCCAATTGATAGCTCTATCGGTTTGTTTTATGGGCGGTTGCAATGTGCCTTTACAATCAGGATTATCATAATCCAAGGGCTGAGGACGAAAATCGGGGGCGTGAAAATAGGTGAGAGCTTCCCATAAACAATCGACTGCCGCTTGCGTCACCTCGCGATAAAACAAGCTGCTTTTGGTAGTAGTACGCATTTTAAAGGTTTTATTGACCCAAATATCGCCTGCATCCATTTCTTCGCGGGCTTCTAATAATGACACGCCCCACTCAAGCTCGCCGGTTTGAATTGCCCAATCCAACGAGGATGGGCCTCTGTCACCTTTAATACCCGGATGAACAATCAGGCAGGTGTAATGCTCATAAATGCTCGGCGGCAATCGTCGGGTTAAAAACGGGCATAAAATTAAATCAGGTTTGAATAAAGTCACGCCTTCCAATAGTTGCTCTACATTACCAAGATGCAGTTCAACGGAAACGGTATAACCCGCGTCGTCTAATTCAGTATAAAAACGCTGAGTTAAACCGGAAAAAGCCGATGAAATTAATAAAATACGCATATAACCTCCTAAAAAACAGTCCATGAAAAACACAACAATATTCAAATATCCCTGCCGGTGATTAAAATGCGGCTGTTTTTAATCGTCTGTTGCGGGTGAATAATAACGAGTAAACCGATCACGATAATTTTTAGGATTCACACCTAATTGACGGATAAATGATCGCCGCATCCGCTCAGTGTCATAAAATCCCGATTTTTCAGCAATCGCTTCAATGGATAATCGGCTGTTTTCCAAGTAATTGCGTGCCACATCAATGCGCGCCATTTCTACATACTTCGCAGGAGTGGTGCCTGTTTCAGCCAAAAACAGGCGGGCAAAATTACGCGGACTCATAAACAGTCGCGCCGCTAAGGTTTCAACACGACAATCTTCCGTGGGATGCGCCATAATCCACGTTTGCAAATCACGCAAATCATTACGACTCGCGGCTTCAGTGGTTAAATAATTACTGAATTGGGATTGTCCGCCTTGTCGTTTAAGAAACACCACAATGTAACGGGCAACGGCTAACGCGATGTCGTGTCCCCAATCTTCTTCCAGCATAGCCAATGCCAAATCAATGCCAGAAGTGATGCCTCCTGAGGTGAAGATATTGCCTTCTTGAATAAAAATCTGGTTGGGTTCAACGATTACCTCAGGATAATCCAGCATCAGCCGCTGGCAAAAATCCCAATGTGTAGTGGCTTTCAGACCATTTAAAATACCGCTTTCTGCCAGTGCAAACGCCCCGGTACACACAGAAGCCATGCGTCTTACGCGTGTGGACATGGTGCGTATCCAGTCGATTAAGTCAGGATTTTTAAAAATAGAGGAGTCGCCGACTTCAATATTTGGAAAAAAGCCCGCAGGGACGAAACCACCTGCAATGAATACCGTATCGAAATCTTGCTTTGCATCCTGATAAGAGTGCGTAGCAACAATTTGCAAGCCCATCAACGTTGTCACAACGCCCGCTTTTTCTGCCAGTACATCAACAATATAGGCAGGTTCTTTGGTGATACCTTGCAGTATCAACATCAGGTTGGCGAAAGAAAATACTTCCGAAGGGCCGGCAATATCTAATATATCCGCGCCTGAATAAATAAGAATCCCAATCCGTCTAACAGCAGATGGATGAGTAGACATATCAATAGTTAAGTGTTTAGTCATCATAAATTCCTCATTTGTACTGCTATAGCAGGACTTAAAAAATTCATGTTACGCTTGTTTATGGAAACAAGCACACTTTGATTGTGTCTTAATTAGCGGGTTGGTGCAATGACATAAAACCCTCTTTTTCTGACGCTAAGACGGTCATTTTGAATGGATATGAGGTAAAACGGGGGTACTGTCTTGGTGGGGGGTGTAGAGACGTTGCACTGCAACGTCTACTACAGAGATGAGGGTTGTTACAGGTATTGCTTACAAATCAAGATAGTTCTTTGATAAAGCAATTGGCGCATTTTCCTTCGGTCTTGCGCGCGGTTTCAGGCGCAATAGGCACATGACATACGACGCAGGTATCGCGTATGCCCAACCACGCAATTTCCTCTTCATAAATGCTGACACCCAGTTCTTTTTGATAATGTATCAAGTGTTCAACCAGACTGCCGAACAGTATTTCAATATCAGCATCAATGGAAATACTGCCTGATAAAACCTGTTTTTTATACGTTCGCAAACAAGCCGTGGCAATGGTCTCAATCGGCTGTTCTTTAAAACAGCGTTTCCAGAGTTTCTCGGCTTGTTGTTTCATACCTGCTTCCACAAAGCAGGTGGTGGCGTGGTTGTAACCATAAATAATATTGGCTTCAATTTCACGCATTGCCCATTCCAGCGCGGCATTCAAATTCTTTTCAACCCCATCACCTGTAAGATACGCACACGCCAATGAGGTATAGGCTAAATCACAACCCAATTCAGCCGCTTGCTGATTCAGTTGATAGGCTTTTTTATGATCCGGTATTGCCTGATCGCTACCGTTTTCGTATTCAGTCGCCAAATTATGCAGCAGTTCACTCACTTCGGCACGAACATCGGCATTGAGTGTATGCAAGGCTTCGGGCAGTTCGTGCAACCACTTTAACGCGGCATTCACATTTCTTTTAATACCCCAGCCATTGAGGTACGCATGAGCCAACGCAACATAAGCAGGTTGATAATCCAGTTGTGCCGCTTGTTCGTAGAGCTGAAAGGCTTTGTTACTGGCAAACTCACACTCTTTCGCCTGATGATAAAGTCGCTCGCCCTCATCTTGTATAATATCCGCTTCACTGTCTTCATAAAACTCAGCAAATTCATCATCGGCATAATCGACAGGAAGCGTTGCCGTGTTTTGCTCCTCATGTTGCAGCCGTATCGCCGCGTCACGCACCGTCATCAAGGCTTTGATAACCTCATCGGGTGCGGCAACAAATGCCATACCTGATTCTGCTCGGATACCGAGCAGTTTCAAATGCTCCAGATATTGATGTTCAATTATTTTCGGTTCACGAAACGCTTCATAATACAAAAGGTGTGAGGGAAATAATAACGTATCCGCCCACACATCAGGTTCATACTCAGTCACCCCGACCATCATCAGGTAAGGGGCTTTTTTCATCATTGCAATACACAAAAAACCTGCCATTCTTTATTTTTCCTGACGTTAAACTAAATTGTTTCTTTCAGATCCCTTACTATTTGCACGATGCAATAAATCACTCCGCCTACAAGACCGCTATAAAAACAAAATTCATGCAGTTGCGTCATATCAAGCAGATTCAATAAATGATTGCCCGTCGCAAACGGAAAATACGGTTGTATATCAGCGTGCATGATACTGTCCAACACCACATGGCTATAAGCCCCTAACACCGCGCTGAAAAAAGCGATACCCCAGCCAATGTCAACGGGGCGGTTGATTGTAGAAAGAGTAAGCAATTTTAACGCCAACTCCGATAAATATTTTCCAGACACGGCGGATACCACAGCCAGCAACGTCGCGCCCAAATAAGTATGCGAAAAACCGTGCAACTCAAACCGCGTGGTATTACTCAGCATGACATACAAAGGTTGTAAATCCATGACAATCTGCGTCCAACCGAACACCATCAAACTGAAACTGCCTTGCAGCAAGGCTTTCAGCAAAATCCCCGGCCCGATATGCAGTGGTGTAAACGGCATTATTTCACCCGCATACCCGCCACCGCACCAGAATCTGGACTCAATAAATAAATCCCGTCATCACCACCCGCAGCAAGCACCATACCTTCCGACAAACCGAAACGCATTTTTCTAGGTGCAAGATTTGCCACCACCAGCGTCAAACGCCCTTCCAGCTGCTCAGGTGAATACGCTGATTTAATGCCCGCAAAAATACTGCGCGTTTCATCACCTATATCGACAGTCAGATGCAATAATTTATCCGCACCTTCGACACTTTCTGCTTTCAAAATTTTGGCAATGCGCAAATCCAATTTGCCGAAGTCGGTAATATCAATGGTATCCGCTATCGGTGCGAACTGTTTTTCTTTGACCACCACTGGCGCGGCGGTTTTTTCCAGATTTTCTTTCGAGGCTTCGATAATCGCGGCAATTTTATCGGGTTCAACGCGCGTCATCAGCGGAATAAAATCGTTCAATTGATGATTTAACAACGGTTTTAATTCATCTATCCAGCCGTGAACTTCACTGTTTAAAAATACTTCCGCACTGTAAGTCAACGTCGGTAATACAGGTTTTAAATACGCCACCAACACGCGGAATAAATTCAAACCCACCGTACAAACCGCCTGCAACTCCGCTTCTCTGCCTTCTTCTTTGGCAATCAGCCACGGTTTTTTCTCATCAATATACCGATTTGCCTTATCCGCCAATGCCATAATCTCGCGCATTGCTTTAGCAAACTCGCGGTTTTCATAACATTCAGCAATCATTTCATTCGCCGCGATAAATTCAAACCATAATTCAGGTTCAGCCAATTCAGCCGACAACCTATTATCAAAACGTTTCGCAATAAAACCACTGCAACGACTGCCGATATTAACCACTTTACCGACTAAATCCGAATTAACCCGCTGGCTGAAATCATCAAAATTCAAATCCAAATCATCCACGCCCGCACCGAGTTTGGCGGCAAAATAATAGCGCAGATATTCAGGGTTTAAATGGTCTAAGTACGTCCGCGCGGTGATAAACGTGCCGCGTGACTTGGACATTTTTTCGCCGTTCACCGTTAAAAAGCCGTGCGCAAAAACCGCGCTCGGCGTTCTGAAATTCGCGCCCTGTAACATCGCAGGGAAGAATAAGGCATGAAAATAAATAATGTCTTTACCGATGAAATGATACAGCTCAGTGTTGCTGTCTTTTGCCCAAAACTCGTCAAAATCCAAGCCTTGTTTATCGCATAAATTTTTAAAACTCGCCAGATAACCAATCGGCGCATCCAACCACACATAAAAATATTTATTCGGCGCGTCAGGAATTTCAAAACCAAAATACGGCGCGTCGCGGGAAATATCCCATTGTTGCAAACCGCTCTCCAGCCACTCCGCCAGTTTATTGCGCACTTCGGGTTGCAAATGCCCGTCCGCTTGCGTCCAATCGGTCAGCATCTGGGTAAAATCCGCCAGATTGAAAAAGTAATGCACCGACTCTTTATCAATCGGTTTTTCGCCTGAAATAGCAGACACCGCATTTTTCAATTCCGACGACGCATAATTCGCCCCGCACACTTCACAACCATCACCGTACTGCTCCGCCGCGCCGCATTTCGGACACTCGCCTTTAATAAAACGGTCAGGTAAAAACATCTCTTTCACAGGATCATAAGCCTGCGTAATCGTGCGCGAACTGATATGCCCCGCATCGCGTAAGCGCGTATAAATCAGCGACGAAAAATACTTGTTTTCTTCCGAATGCGTACTGTGATAATTATCAAACGCCACGCCGAACGCCGTAAAATCCGCCAGATGTTCTTTGCCGACTTGCGCAATCAACTGTTCAGGCGTAATGCCTTCGCGGTCGGCTTTCAGCATAATCGGCGTACCGTGCGTATCATCGGCACATACATAATGACAAGTATGTCCGCGTTGTTTTTGAAACCGCACCCACATATCAGTTTGCAAATACTCCAACATATGACCGATATGAATCGGCCCGTTGGCATAAGGTAACGCGCTGGTAACAAGAATTTTTCTATTCGACATGGTGTGTAAACTCAAAAATCAGGGGGAAAAATAGGGGATATTATGGCATAAAACCCGCCGTTCCTGCCGTAAAAGGCGCACATGACAGCGTGGTTGCGTGTAAAATTCTTAGCATTCCAACTAACAGGGACAGCTTAATGACACTCACCGAATTACTCAAAGATTCCGCCTGCAAACGCACCCAATTTATTAGGAAACATCTATGATAGACGATGAGATAATTGAAACTTCCGATGATACCGGAGATGAAGGTAAAAGTGGACTTTATCCTTACGACCCTACCCAAGCTGATATTGATATTCGAGAAAGCCCGCTTTCTATTTTTGAACTCATGCGTAGATATAATGACGGTAGATTAATTATGAATCCTGAGTTTCAGCGCAGTGATAAAGTTTGGAATTTCAAACAAAAAAGTCAATTTATCGAGTCAATTATTTTAAATTTTCCATTACCACCTTTTTACGTTAGCGAAACTCGCGAAGGTAAATATATTATTGTCGATGGTTTACAGCGTACCACCGCTTTGTATGAATTTATGACAGAGAAATTTAGCCTTAAAGGCTTAGAAGCATTGGTACACTTAAATGATAAAAGTTTTTCTGATTTAAAAGTCATGTCTGGCGCATATCAAACTAAAATAGAAGATAAGAAAATTACGCTCTATGTATTAAGACCTTCTGTGCCAATGGAAGTTGTTTTTGATTTATTTAAGCGAGTTAATACAGGCGGGACATCGTTGACACGTCAAGAAATACGCAATTGTATTTTTATAGGCAAAGCGACAACGCTATTAAAAGAATTAGCGGAATCAGACGATTTTAAAAAAGCGATTGATAATGGTATAAAACCAGACCGTATGAAAGATAGGGAAGCGATATTACGCTATATCGCTTTTCAAATTTTTAATTATAAAGAAGATTATTCAGGCGATATGAGCGCGTTTTTAGAAAAAACCATGCGTACCTTAAATAAAATGTCTGATGATGATATTTTAAAGTTAAAAGAAAATTTTAATCGTACTATGCAATTAAGCTATTCATTTTTTGGTGATAAAAATTTTCGTGTGCCGTTAATGGGAAAAACAACACGCGGACGAATAAATATTGCCGTTTTAGAATCGGTTGGATATTTCTTTTCTCATGAAGAAGATAATTTTTTACATAAATATAAAGAAGGAATTATAAAAAAATATTCTGAACTTTTAGAAAACAAAGATTATTTAGATGCTGTTCAAAACAGCACTGGAAATACAAGTAAAGTTTTTATACGTTTTACTTTAATTACAGAGTTTCTTGGGAATCCATCATGCTAACAGAAATTAAATTAACCAATTTTAAGTGTTTTAAGGAAGAAACCAGTATTCCATTAAGCCGATTTAATTTATTTACAGGCGTAAACGGTGCAGGAAAATCAACAGCGTTGCAAGCTTTATTATTAATGCGTCAATCTATTGACCATAATCCATTCACTACTGAGTTAATTTTAAATGGTAATTGTGTTAGTTTAGGTAGTTTTGAAGATGTGATGAATATTGATGTTTCAAAGACAAAGGCTATTTTTCTTGAATTCTGTATAGAAAATGAAGGAGAGAAATCTGATTTTTATGCTTCAATAACATATCATTTAGAAAACAATGATATGACTTTACACATATCCAATATATGCGTAAAACAAAAGAAATTTAAATCTAAGGGTTATACTGATGATTTTTTTGAAAAAATTGAAGAAAAAGTAACAAACAGCATTAGCTTAGAATACTGTGATAATGGCATATATAAACCTAAGGTTAGCTCTGATATTATTGAAAAATTCATACTTAAAAAACTCACTCCATTACATTTTGATAAATTATTTTCTATATCAACACCGACTGATATAGAGCGTTATAGAAAGTCCATTATAACAGATGATGGAAATTCATCATTTTCTATCCCTTTAAAAGATGATGAGTTGTATGTTTTCTTTGAAAATACTCAAGACTCAAAAAACAATGATAATTTAAATTTTGAAAGAATTCATTTTATTTCAGCCGACAGAATAGGTCCTCGAGAATTTTATCAAAAAACCATATTACCTGAATTTCCAAATGTTGGAAGAAATGGTGAATTTGCGGTTAGTTTGTTAAATATGAAAGCTCAAGAATTGGTCAATGAAGATTTATGTTTAGGTGAAGATGCTAAAACATTAATTACCCAAACAGAAGCATGGCTAGGTAAAATTCTTAACCCTCTTAGTTTACAAGCTAAATCATTAGGTAAAACCAATTTTTTGGAACTACTTATCGGTGGATTTAAACCCAGCAATGTTGGTTTTGGTTATAGCAGTATATTACCCATTATTGTGACAGGACTCATTGCCAAACCTAACGAAAAAATTATCATCGAAAATCCAGAAATTCACTTACACCCAAAAGCACAATCTGCATTAATTGAATTTTTAGTTAAAGTCGCCAACACAGGCGTACAAATATTCATTGAATCTCACAGCGACCATGTTTTAAACGCGCTACGCATTGCAACTAAAAATAAATTATTAAAACCAGATGATGTAAATATTCTTTTCTTTGCCCAAGAAAATGGTAATTCTAAAATCATTAAACCCACCATTGATGAAAATGGACGAATTAGCGAATGGCCCGAATCTTTTTTTGATGAAACTGCAAAGAGTTTAGCAAGTCTTGCAGCAGGACAACGCCCGCGTATGAAAGCACCTAAAGCCGAAATATAACAATGAAAGCAGAACTGGTATTGAATGATTTATCTGTGATTGAAGCAGACTCAAATGATATAGCGCGTGATTGGTTTACAGAAACGTTAGGTACTGTTGCAGAATTGATTAATGAAAATATTTGTAAACCTTTATTACATTCTCAAACAAAATTAACTGACATATTATTAACGGATGATTACGGCTTTGATGAATGGTTAGAAGAATTAGATTATCACGATGATTTACGTCTATTAGCTCAGAAACTAGATACAGACACACCTGTAAATAAATTTTTAAATACTATTGAAAAAGAAAATGATGAATTTTGTCGTTCTGAATTTCATCTTAAAACTGAACCTAAAAAGACGTGCAATGCGTTAGGTGTTGCATTAATTAGCGATGGAATTAGTTTAAGTTTCCCCTCACAACCTCAATGGTGTTTGCCATTTATAGAAATTAAGCAAGTTTTATATGATGAAGAATTAAAGCCAGAACAATCCGTACATCATCGTGTCCGCTCAGTCTCTAAAATTGAACACGTTGATTCTGTAGTACGCGATTGGCGGCGTAGTATAGGAGAACAAAGTCATAATGCTGATGATTTATTATCACGCTGGCAAGTTGTTTTTCCTTATTTGGATTTATGCAATGAATATTCAGATAAATTTTTGCCTTATTTAAAAGGCGAAACATTTAAATCAGTATGCAGACGATTAAGAGAATTAGACGATAGTTGTCATATTTGGAAAACGGAAATTTCTTATCCAATGTCTGCACGTCATGAAAGTTCTTCGACAATGAAAAAAATAGAACGGGCAAATATGCGTTTGGCAACTTGCCCTAATAATGGTAAGCAACACTTTATTATGCACTGTAATATTCAACCTAAAGGTTATCGCCTTTATTGGCTTGAAGATAAAACAAGGAAACGATTAACAATAGGTTATGCAGGCGCACATTTAGAAACAACGCAACATAAAGCACAGTAAAATATTTTTTGTTGAAGTAGCCAAAAGTGCAATAGAACTCGCCATTGAAACCAACGAACAAACCGCGCTGGATTATATCAACGAACAATCTGGAGAATATTAATGGCATTTACCAATCAATTTAAATCGCTTGCGGCAGTTTTAAAACATTATCAAATTTATTATAAAGAAGTGGATTTTGAAATTATTAAAACATCTGTTCTTGATGAATCTGTACGGCAAGATATTGTTTTTACACTTAAAGAAGTCGCTTATGATGTTTCAGAAGCTGCTATTTGTGAAAATTTAATTTATCCGATGTTAAAAGCCGCATGGAAGTTGTACGCGGATGTGTTTGCGATTTGGAGTCATGCCTCACTTGAATATGATGATGAACTCACAGGGATTCCCGATTATTTAATTTCTAAACGTTCTGATTTAGGTAAAATTATTTTTGATTCGCCATTGTTGGCTGTTGTAGAAGAAGCGAAAAAAGATAATTTTTCAGCAGGTTGGGCGCAGTGTGCGTTGGAGATGGTGGCAATGCAAAAAATCAATGATGACGCGCAGTTGGTGATTTATGGTTTGGTGTTAAACGGTGAAATTTGGGAAATTGCCACGCTGGAGAATCAGCAGTTTATTTTTTATAACAGGCGATTTGTGATTGAGGAGTTAGAGTGTTTGTTTAACGTGTTGGTTTCTATTTTGGAATCGTGCAAATTGCAGTTGATAAAATAGACACCTTGCTGCATATAGTTTGGACTCCGATTTAATCCTGCGCGGCATCTATAAACTGAATTATATTGAAAAACTTGCCTTGTCCTTATATCCTGAGTGAATAGTTAGGTTTTTATTTTTATCCATTGAGGAATACGCATGACAAACATTGAAAAAGCAGACATAGAAAGTCATCTGCGCCAGTTTATTGACCCGCATCACGGTGTGGATTTGGTTACTGCAAAATCGGTTAAAAGCATTGTGATTGACGGTGCGAATGTGACGGTGAAGCTGGAGCTGGGTTATCCTGCTAACAGCTATCTGGAGACGCTGAAAAATGAAGTGGAACAATATTTAAAAACACTGGCAGGTGTGGAAAACGCCAGCGTGGAAGTCAGTGTGAAAATTGTTTCACACGCGGTACAGCAAGCCCTTAAACCCAATCCACATATTAAAAATATGATTGCGGTGGCATCAGGTAAAGGCGGCGTGGGTAAATCAACCACTGCGGTTAATCTGGCGTTGGCACTTGCCGCAGAGGGCGCGAATGTGGGTATTTTAGATGCCGATATTTACGGCCCCAGTATTCCGACTATGTTGGGTTTATCGGGTTTGCCTGATAGCGAAGACAAAAAAACCATGATGCCTAAAGTGGCTTATGGTATTCAAACCATGTCGATAGGTTATTTAGTCCCCGAAGATCAGGCGATGATTTGGCGCGGTCCGATGGTGACCAATGCGTTGCAACAATTGCTTAGAGATACCAACTGGAAAGACCTTGATTATTTAATCATCGATTTACCACCTGGAACAGGTGACATTCAATTGACGCTTGCCCAGCAAATCCCCGTCAGTGGCGCGGTGATTGTCACTACCCCGCAAGACATCGCGCTGATTGACGCACAACGCGGCTTGGGTATGTTTGCGAAAGTGAATGTGCCTGTGTTGGGCATTGTGGAAAATATGAGTATCCATATCTGTTCCAACTGCGGGCATGAAGAGGCGATTTTCGGCACAGGCGGCGGTGCGGTCATGGCAGAAACCAATCAAGTGGATTTTTTAGGCGCGTTGCCTCTGGATATAGCTATCCGCATGAACGCTGATTCAGGCAAGCCGACGGTAGTTGCCGATCCAGACAGTCGCGCGGCACAGATTTATCGGCAAATCGCCCGCACCACAGCGGCAAAACTGGCATTAAAAGCCAAAGATTTCAGCAGTAAATTTCCTAATATCGTTGTGCAAGCCAACTAAACAATCAGACATTCGTAGAGACGTTGCATTGCAACGTCTGTACATCGTTGCAACACAGAAAGCCCCCTGCTTTTATGATAAAATTGCCGTTTTTCACATCACAGACTAAAAACACATGAGCATTAAATCGGATAAATGGATACGCCGTATGGCGGAGCAACACGGCATGATAGAACCGTTTGAAAGCGGTCAAGTGCGTGAATCGGCACAGGGCAAAGTGATTTCTTACGGCACATCCAGTTACGGCTATGACGTGCGTTGTTCGGATGAGTTTAAAATTTTCACCAATATTAACTCTGCCATTGTTGATCCGAAAAACTTCGATCCCAACAGTTTTGTCGATGTGAAATCCGATGTGTGCATCATCCCGCCCAACTCATTTGCCCTAGCTCGCACAGTAGAATTTTTCCGCATTCCGCGTGATGTACTCACCGTGTGTTTAGGAAAATCAACGTATGCACGTTGCGGCATCATCGTGAATGTCACGCCTTTAGAGCCTGAATGGGAAGGTCACGTCACGCTGGAATTTTCCAATACCACCACACTACCCGCCAAAATCTACGCCAACGAAGGCGTGGCGCAGATGCTGTTTTTTGGAGCCGATGAAGTGTGCGAAACCTCTTATAAAGACCGAGGCGGTAAATATCAGGGACAAACTGGCGTGACCTTGCCGAAGGCATAGGGCGGCGTACTTAATTCGTATGTAGTGGTTTAGTTTTATTAGACCACTACCTATTTCATGCCAGTGTTTGTAAAAATTCTTCCACTGAAATCAGATTCAACCATTCTTTGCGATGTGCTTGAAAATCTGTGTAACTGTAGTTATCCGGCAGATCAATCACATCCTGCCCTTCGCCTTCTTGGCGGACAATTCCACAGCCCCAATCGGTATCGACAACACACATTTCTATATCAGGTCGGGTGGCGCGTAAATTAACAAATCCCCGCCATGTTGTTCCCGTCCAATTTCGGAAACCGTTCAACCGCGCTTCTTCATAACTGCGTTGATACCATTCATCGGGTGGATTGCAATCATGTACTACGATAGTGCCGCCTTCGCTTAAATGCAGGAGTGCGTTTTCAATATCGCGCTGTGTCTGGTCTTCCACATGAAGACCATCGACAAAAATGAGGTCATATTCCACGTCATCATGAATCATGGCAAAAAATTCATCGGATGGAATGCGGAACGTCGCGTTGTCAGAAAAAGGATCAACACCATGTTTAACAGCACACTGTACATGACTGAATGCTTCACCGCCTTCAACGCCGATTTCTAAATAACGTTGATAGCCATATCGTTTGATTAAGCTGTTAATAATGTCAAATCGGTACATAGTGTGTCCCCTAAGAGAATTTTAAAATGACAGGTCAAATTTTATACAATGCTTGAAATACGCGCAACGCGCCACCTGATGAGTGGCGCGTTACGGCATGAGTTGGTGCGGACTACGAGGATAAATCTGTTTTTACTGGATTGGCAACGCGCTCAAACAAATGGTACATCACTTCTCCTGCGATTTTTTGTTTCAATAATCGCCAGTTTTCAGGCATGACACCAAGCTGACAGCTGCGTTCGGTTTCGACATAAATTTTTGCATACGCAGCCAGCCAGCCTTTATCTTCCAGCCAGTGGCAGGTTTGCGCAGCCAGATTCAGTTTAAAAGGCGGATCCACAAATACCAGAGTAAAGGCTTCGGCATCACCTGCTAAATAACGAAACGTATCACTTTGAACAATTTTAATCTGTTCCGCGCCCAAACTCAGCGCGTTGGCTTTTAACGCCCGACACGCCACAGGATTATTTTCCACTTGCACCACCGATTTTGCCCCGCGCGAAGCGGCTTCAAAACTCAACGCGCCACTGCCTGCGTATAAATCCAGACAGCGGCTGCCGATAACATCGTATTGCAACCAGTTGAATAGGGTTTCGCGGACTCTGGCAGGGGTCGGTCTTAAGCCTTCGGCATCTTCAAAGCTGATTTTGCGACTGCGCCAGTCGCCACCGATAATAGTTAATTTATTTTGCACTGGTTTTTGCCGCTTCTGTTTTGCCGACGGTGACGGTTTGTAAGGCGTTTAAATTAACGCGGCGTTTGAACGCATCGGTAATCGTCGCTAGGGTGGTTGCTTCGATTTTTTGTTGGAACGTATCCAGATAATCCAGCGGCATTTCGTAAAAACCAATCATGCCGACGTAGTTGGCGAGTTTTTTATTGGTATCAAAACGCATAGCAAAACCGCCGATGATGTTTTTCTTCGCCGCAATAAGTTCAGCTTCGCTCGGGCCTTGATTGACAAAATCGCTCAAGGTTTTGTTCAGCACTTCCACCGCTTGCGTGGTTTGGTCATTGCGGGTTTGCAGTCCGACGGTAAACGGGCCGGGTTTTAACATCGGCGACATGGAACTGCTGGCACTGTATGCCAAGCCGCGTTTTTCACGCACTTCATCAAATAATTTCGATACCAGACCGCTACCGCCGAGAATGTGATTACCGACATAAAGATTAAAATAATCGGGATCTTTACGATAGGTCACAGGCAAGCCGACCAGTACATGAGTTTGCGTGGAAGGAAATTCGATGTGTTGTTGCGTGGCTTGTGTTGGCAGTACCACATCAGGCAAGACTTCGGGTTTTTTGCCTGTCGGTAAATCTTTTACCAATAACAGCGCGGTTTGTTCCGCTTGTTCTTTAGACACATCGCCGACGATGACGACAATAGCATTCGCCGCCACATAATAGTTTTTATAAAACTTTTGTAAATCCGCGATTTTCAGCGCGGCGACGCTTTTGAGATTGCCCGCCGTCTGGTGTCCGTAAGGATGCGCACCGTACAGGGCTTTGCTGAAAGCAATACTTCCGACTGCCGCAGGGGATTCTTGCTGTTGCTTTAATGCCGCGAGCGTTCTGCTTTGTTCGCGTTTAAAATCAGGCGCATTAAAACGCGGCTTGGTTAAAATCGTCTGCATAGTCTCCAGCGATTTATCGTATAACGCTTTATCGGTCAGTGTGCGTAAGGATACGGTGGTCATTTCGGTAGACGCACTGACATCAAACATCGCGCCGACACTTTCAAAGCGTTGCGCAATCGCATCGGCATTCCATGAGCCTGCACCCGTGTCCAATAATGCCGCTGTCAGAGCCGCAACCCCGAACTGTTGCCCATCTCGCGCCGAACCCGCATCAAAACTGACTTGAATATCTGCCATCGGCAAACCCTCGGTACGCACATAATACACACGGCTGCCTTGCGGCGTTTGCCAGTGGTCAATTTTTGCCGCTGCTACAGTGACAGAACTGAACACAAACAACCATAAACCTAATAAACGAATAGCCATTATTTTTCTCCCTTGGCGTTAATAGCGGTGGTGGCAGCAGGTGTTGCTTGTGGTTTAATCGCTTGCGGATCCAGATAACCCACGGTTAAATGGTCTTCAATCAGGTATTTTTTTGCCACCTCACGCACTTGTTCAGCAGTGACTTTATTGATATTAGCGACATATTCATCCGCTTTTTGCCAAGGCAAACCGACCGTTTCCAGCGAGCCTAACTGCATCGCCTGATAAAAATTAGAATCTTTTTCGTACACGGAACTGGCTAATACCTGCGCTTTAATGCGCTGCAATTCTTCATCGCTGATTAAAGTTTGTTGTAGTTTGGTCACTTGCGCTTTTAACGCTGCCTCTAAATCAGTAACGCTTTTGCCTTCGACAGGCGTGGCTTCCAGTTCAAATAAACCTTCCAATCTGCCGATTAAATCGTAACTTGCGCCAGCGGATACCGCCAGTTGTTTACCGCGCACTAAATCCGTCGATAATCGCGCACTGTTACCGCCGTCCAACACACCCGCCAACACTTCCAGCGCGTAAGCCTCGGTTTCTTGCGGTGCAGTTTTCAGTGACGGCACTTTATAACCCATCACCATTACTGGCATTTTTGCAGGAGCTTTTACCGTAATGTGGCGCACGCCTAACTGCTCCATATCAGGCTGGGGTTTTAACGGTTTAATGTCGCTGGTTTTCAGTTCGCTAAAATATTTTTCCGCCAAATCAAATACCGCTTGTGTCTGCACATCACCGACGACCACCAAAGTCGCATTATTCGGCGCGTACCATTGCTGATACCACGCCTGTAAATCTTCCACTTTATAATTGGCAATATCGGACGGCCAGCCGATGACGGGGTGTCTATACCCGCTGCTGGTAAACGCCACCGCATTAAACGATTCGCCTAATTTCGCCTGCGGCTTATCATCGGTGCGCATACGGCGTTCTTCCGTGACCACTTCCAGCTCTTTTTTCAACTCTTCGGGCAGCAAATGCAGATTACGCATACGGTCGGCTTCCAGTTCAAAACTCACCGCCAACTTATCCGCCGCCATAGTTTGAAAATACGCCGTATAATCCTGACCGGTAAACGCATTTTCATCACCGCCATTTTCGGCAATAATTTTGGAAAAATCACCCGCTGGGTGTTTATCCGTGCCTTTAAACATCATGTGTTCCAACATATGAGAAATGCCCGTAATACCGTTAGGTTCATAACTTGAACCCACTTTGTACCACACTTGCGACACCACCACAGGCGAACGATGATCTTCTTTCACCAGCACTTTTAAGCCGTTTTTTAAAATACGTTCAGACACTTTGCTTGCCTCGCTATGCGCCACTACAGGCAGACACAGCAATACCGCACATAATAATCGTTTGTTCATAACGTCCTTTGAGAATAAAGGTTGAAGGTTTAGCATAGCTTCACATAGTATCGTTAAATAATGAAGTTGCAAATGGCAATCCTGTTTTTGCCTTGTTCGCATCATTTTTTGCCCACTCAACACCCGTATCAACATGACCAAAAACCAACTCATCGCCCACATTCAGCTCGCCAAACAAGAGCAATGGCAGGAACTGAATTTAGCACAGCTTGCACTCATCCAATTACCGCCCGACATCGGGCAACTCGACACCTTGCGCACATTGTATTTATACCTGAATCAATTGCGCTATTTGCCGCCTGAAATTGGACAACTAACCGCCTTGGAAGAGCTGGTTATCGGCAGTAATCAACTGCGCTGGCTACCCGCTGAAATAGCCCAGCTCAAGCAGCTACGCCGACTGTACGCACCTGATAATCAACTCAGTCGTTTTCCGCCTGATATTACCCGACTGAGCGCGTTGTACGCGCTGGGTTTGTCCAATAATCCGCTCACTTGCCTACCGCCTGACATAGCCAGACTCAGCCACTTACGCGAACTGTATCTGGACAACACCCAGCTACACGCGCTACCGCCTGACATCGGGCAATTAAATTTAGCCGTGCTGGATGTCAGTCATAATCACCTGAGCATTGTCGCGCCTGAACTGGCATTATTTCCCGATTGTCGAGTATTGGATTTACGCCATAATCCCTGCCCATTACCGGACCATATCGGCGAATTAAAAAAACAAGGCGCAGGCATTTATATTCCAGAAAACTGTTACTTACCCGATGAAATGCTCAATGAATCCAGCGGCATGATTGACCGTTATATAACAGGCTGGTGATATAAAGTTAGGCTGTATAAATAAACCTGCGAGGTTTTTAAAACCTCGCAGGTTTGGGCGATTCGTACCAGCCTTTTGGCAATCAACTGATAACCAAACCATGCACCACTGATTTATAAAGATTCACTGTGTATAATTATCAAATGCTTTTAAATAAATAAGCCAATACCAACAATAAAAACCAATGAGGAATCACGTTGAGCGATTTTCCAACCTATTACCCTGAACAATCAAACGAACATAAACAACCCGAACAAACCGCAGAACATCAGGATGGTTTGGATAAAATAAATGCAAACAACGCCGATTACCCTGTAAAAAAAGAAGTCTGTCATTTATATTTTTATCCGCCTGATAATTGGGGCGCAGCAATGAATATCAAAGACTTGGGTAAAACATTAATTTACTTTCAGGAAGTCATCGACGCTATCGGACAAACCTGCTCAGGCAAACCGACTGTAAAAGGAGCTATTCCCGCTGAAACCTTACAAAAAACCGCATTAACTGCCTGTCAGATATTCAACAGCCCATTCGGTATTCAATTAAAATCCAGCTATATGGATAACGATATATTCGACTATTCACTTATCTCCAACGCACTATTAGAGCTACTGTATCTTTTTATGGTCAACGACAATGAAGCCGCGTTGAAAAATAAATTACATGAGCTAAAAGGCAGAGCCGCGTCTAAATACCAACTATTACTGAAAGAATTATTAAGCATTCACAGTGATGTAAAATTTGAATGGGATTCACCTAGAGTCCATCGCGGCGGTGAATTTCTATTAGATAAAAAAGTAATAAAAAGCGCGTTTGATATTATCAGCACATTAGATATAGCCGAAAAAGAAACAATTATCGTTATCGGCAAACTGGTTGGCTTCAATTCCAGAACAAAAAATTATGAATTATCATCAGACGACAGCTTGAAATTTTCAGGCAGAATTGCCGACTATGCGTATATTCAATCCGCAACGATTAATGAAACCTATCAAGCCGAAATAGAGCAAACCATTAAAACACACCCGTATTCTGGCGAAGAAAAAATAAAATATGAGTTAATAAAATTAACGCCTGTTTTATAAGCACCTAAATTTAAGCCGTTAAAACTATTCAGTACGGATATAACCGCTATGAATGAAGAAGAAGTATTAGCAAAAATTCAACAAGCCAAAGATGAGCAATGGACAAAACTTGATTTATCATGGGAAGGAATAACCAAATTACCCCCTGAAATTGGACAACTAACAACTCTACAATGGCTTGATTTAAGCGTCAATCAACTCAAACAATTACCGTCTGAAATTGGACAACTGACGGATTTGCAATGGCTTTATTTAAATGACAATCAACTCAATAAATTACCACCTGAAATTGGACAACTGATGGCTTTGGAATTGCTTTATTTAAATGACAATCAACTTAATCAATTACCGCCTGAAATTGGACAACTGACGGCTTTGGAATCGCTTTATTTAAATGACAATCAACTCAATCAATTGCCATCTGAAATTGGACAACTGACGGCTTTGGAATCGCTTTATTTAAATGACAATCAACTCAATCAATTGCCATCTGAAATTGGACAACTGACGACCTTGCAATGGCTTGATTTAAGCTACAATCAACTCAATCAATTACCATCTGAAATTGGACAACTGGCGGCTTTGCAACGGCTTTATTTAAATGATAATCAACTCAATCAATTACCACCTGAAATTGGACAACTGGCGGCTTTGCAAAAGATTGATTTAAGCAGAAATAAAATTAATAAACTACCGATTGAAATTATACAACTTGGTTTTGAAACGTATTGGTTTTGAAGCGTATTAATTTAAATGGAAACTAACAAAAAATGAAACTACCCAAACTCAACACGCAGATTTTACTAGGAGCATTTTTCGGTATTATTATCGGTTTAGCGTTGTTGGCGATGGGTAAAACTGCACCGATTACGCAATCGAGTTTATATGTCGCTAATTTGCTGGGGACATTGTTTATTGATTTGTTGAAAATGGTGTTGGTGCCGCTGGTTTTTACTTCGATTGTGGTGGGGGTGGCGAATTTGCAGGCGCATCAGCAAATTCATCGGGTGTGGATTAGCACTTTGGGCTTTTTTGCTTTTTCGATGGCGGTTGCTATCGTGTTGGGGTTGGTTGCCGCTCATGTTTTTAAAGCTGGACAGGGTTTGCATCTGGATATGTTCCAGCAAGCTATGAGCAATTTTGAGGCAAAGCAACAAAGCGTGGCGGAGTTTTTCGCGCAGTTTCTGCATGGTTTATTTATGAATCCTGTTGCCGCTTTAGCACAGGGCAATGTGTTGGCGGTGGTGGTGTTTGCGTTATTTTTGGGTATCGCGCTGGTGATTGGCGGTGCGCGTTATCGTAATATTTTGACGCTGTTGCAAGAGTTGCTGGAAATTGTCATGCAGATGGTACGCTGGATTATGGTAATCGCACCGTTTGGTATTATGGCGTTGCTGGTCAAACTGATTGTCAGTCAGGAGTTGGCATTATTGAGCAGTTTGGGTAAATTTGTCGCGGTGGTGATGGGAACTTTATTGGTGCATGGTGTCATTGTGTTGCCGTTGATTTTGTATGTGGTGACGGGGATGCAGCCGCTGACTTTTTGGCGCGGTGCGCGTGAGGCATTGGTCACCGCTTTTGCGACCAGTTCCAGTTCAGCGACTTTACCGATTACCTTGCGCTGTGTTGAACATAATCTGCACGTTCGTAAAGAAATCGCGCAATTTGTCGCGCCTTTGGGTGCAACCATTAATATGGATGGTACGGCACTTTATGAAGCCGCCGCCGCGTTATTTGTAGCTAATTTAGTCGGTATCGAATTGAATTTAGTGCAGCAGTTGATTGTCTTTTTTACTGCCATGATTTCTGCAATCGGCGCACCGGGGATTCCCAGTGCGGGCATGGTGACGATGGTGATGGTGCTGCAATCGGTCGGTTTGCCTGCGGAGGCAATCGCTATTTTATTACCCGTAGACCGTTTGATTGATACCTTACGCACCGCCGTGAATGTCGAAGGCGATATGGTGGGCAGTTTGGTGGTGCAAAAGCTGGTGAAGAAATAAATGCTAACAGCGGCTTGTAAAATAGGTTTTGTACGCCTTTTAAACAAACAGTTGTATATTTGGACTGCGTGAATACGCAAACTGCACTAATCATTTACAGTATGAGGTGAGTTATGAATACACTACAAAAATCAATGTCAGCTCTGTTAATCGCGGGCTGTTTTTTAACCCTGCCTGTGTGGGCGGCGGATAAAGCGGCGGGCGAACAAAAAGCGGCGATGTGCGCAGGCTGTCACGGCGCGGGTGGGAAAAGTGCCAATGCGCAGTTTCCCAGTTTAGCGGCTCAGCAACCCGCGTATCTTGTTAATCAATTGAAGGCGTTTAAATCAGGCAGCCGTAGCGGTGCAATGATGGCGGGCATGGCGGCAAGTTTAAGTGATGACGATATGGCTAATCTGGCGGCTTATTTTGCTGACCAACCTGCGGCTAAAGCGGGCGGTGATGCGGCATTGGCTAAAACAGGCAAAGACAAGGCGGCAATGTGTCTGGGTTGTCATGGTGAAGCGGGTGTGGGTAATGGGCAGTTTCCCCGTTTAGCAGGTCAACAACCTGATTATTTAGTCAAGCAGTTGGCTAATTTTAAAGACGGTTCACGCAAAGCAAGCCACATGCAGGCGATTGCGGCTACGCTGTCCGAGGATGATATGAAGGCGTTGGCGGCTTATTTTGGGTCGTTGTAATACTGTGTCGTTGTAGGGTTTCTCGTTCCCACGCGCCGCGTCACTGCCCACAGTTAAGGAAAAACCCCAGCGGGGTAAAATGTTTGTAGCATCAAGCAATTAGACACAACATAACCCCATAGGGGTGAAATGTTGGATGAAAACAAACATTTCACCCCTACGGGGCTTTTTTGTATTTATATTTTGTTGCTACAACCATTTCACCGCTACGCGGTTATGAACAGTCAGGCTTAACTGTGTGGGCAGTGATGCGGCGCGTGGAAACGAGAGACCTGCGAGGTTTTAAAAACCTCGCAGGTCTTTATCGTACCGTAATAATAAACGGACTGACTACTCTCGTTGCCCTGCTCCGCGTTTGGGAACGAGTGACGGCTATCGGATTTCTGTCGTTAGCTTAATAGCCGTTATTAAGCCCAAAGTTTTTTCAGGTAATTTATCCTGCGTATCGCTCTGCAACATCGCACTGGCATCTTCGTGTACGGTGGTCATAAATTGAATCAGCTGCATTTCGTGGCGCATTTTGTCTTCAAAATTTTCCTCTTCCCACATTCTGTTTAACAGCTGTTTCGCATGATGATGAATAGTAAACGCGACCGCTTCGGGCAGTTGCTTATAGCTGTTTTTTATCGAGTCTTTCAGTTTATCCAAAGCAATCAGGTATTGCTGATAGTCTTTAATATCCTGCTTACATTTGATTTTCAACAGGGCAAGCTCGGTACTCTGTTGGGTTTGTAACAGACTAATGTCGTGTTCCAGTTGCAGACTTTTCTTTTTCAGCTCATCGGCAAGCTGGTTTTCTGCCAGTATGCGCGCGTGTTTGAGTTGCAGTTGTCGCGCCTGATTATCGGTTTGCCAATGCAGTTTTTCATCTTTTAGCGTATGCAGCAGGTCAACCGCTTGCAGTACCCAGTGTTTAATAGTCATGACGGATTTTTTGCTGTAATTGTATTAACGCCGCGCTGTCTTGTTGCTGATAATAATAGCGGTTTTCTTGCTGTAGTTGTTTTAGTGTCTCTCTGGACACGCGCGGTTTTAAAGCGTTCAAGTCTTGATTGATAGCGGTGAATAATTCGCTAAGGTGCTGATAATTATTATTGTATATCAGCTGCTGTCTGGTGCGTTCATGCACATAACTGATACGCCCCGCACGGTAATAAAACAGTTGTTTTAGTTGCGCTTGTTTGTTTTGAATGAATAACGCGCGCCGCTGATTGCGTTGTACCGCTGAACAGTAGGTCATAACGGTTTGTATTATGTGTGTGCCGAGTGCAAATAAACCCATGATAATCAGCAAGGCAAACGCAGACAATAATAAGCCCAAACCTAATTGCGTGATGAAATCAGGCAGGTAAGGCAGGGTCAGTTCTGTCATTAAATCCGCTGATGCCATCATAATAAATGCACCCGCAAGCAGTAACAAGGCAATACGAATAATCATTAAACGAACGTTATTGTTGAGTGACTTAGCGTCTTATTGTACCCAAGTTTTTCGCAAAACAAGCCCCTTAAGTGGATGTACGGTATAATTACCCGATGTTCATCTATTACCACACATAAGCAATGGCTCAGTTTTTTGAAGTGCATCCCAAAACCCCGCAACTGCGATTAATTCATCGCGCTGTCGAGATTCTTCGGCAAGGTGGCGTGATTGCCTATCCTACCGATTCATCTTACGCACTGGCGTGTCTGGTCGGCGACAAGCAGGCAATGGATAAGATTCGGCGTATCAGACGCTTGGATGATAAGCATAATTTTACCTTGGTCTGTAAGGATTTATCACAAGTCGCTACCTTTACCAAAATCGGTAACGATGCCTATCGCTTGATTAAAACCTTAACTCCGGGTGCATTTACCTTTATTTTGGATGCCACCCGCGAAGTGCCGCGCAGTTTGCAGCATCCCAAGAAAAAAACCATCGGTATTCGTATTCCCGATCATCCCGTTACGCAATTATTATTGCAGGAATTAGGCGAAGCCTTATTCAGTTCCACCTTGATGTTACCCAATGACGATGAAGCATTAACCGACCCTTTCGACATTCGGGAACAGCTGGAGCATGAGCTGGATTTAATCATTGACGCAGGCATTATTGAATTTGAACCCACCACGATTATTGAGTTTTCCAGTAGCGGCACCGAGATTCTCAGACAAGGCAAAGGCATTGCGCCGATGTTGGATTAACAATGACTACACTCACTTTTGATACGATTGCCCACGATGGCGTTATTGACTTACCCGCTGAACAGTTTGATTTAAATGGTAAAGCCGTCAAAGTTATTATTATGGATGATGTTAGTGACTACGAAACGGTATTAGAAGATTTGCAGGACATTATTGCGGCTAATGCCGTGTTGAATCGCATTAATGCAGGGTCAGAAAAAACCTACTCTATTGCTGAAAAGGAACATAATCATGATGAATGAATTAAGTCTATTACAACGCATTATCGTCTGGATATTGCCCGTGGTGTTTGCCATTACCGTGCATGAAGTCGCGCATGGCTGGGTAGCGAAAAAATACGGCGATAATACCGCCGACAGTCAGGGTCGCTTAACCCTCAATCCCATTAAACACGTTGATTTAGTCGGTACGATTATTATTCCCGGTTTGCTGTTAATTACAGGCACAGGCTTTATTTTTGGCTGGGCGAAACCTGTACCTGTTGATCCGCGCAATTTTAAAAATCCACGCGCCGATATGGCAATCGTGGCATTAGCAGGGCCTGTGTCCAATCTATTAATGGCGATTTTTTGGGCATTGATTGCGCGGGTCGGTATGACTATCGGCTCTGGTGCGGCGATGGTTGCTGAACCGTTAATTTACACAGGCATTGCAGGTATTTCTATCAATCTGGTGTTGGCGTTGGTTAATTTATTACCCATTCCGCCGTTAGATGGCAGCCGTATTTTAAGCGGTCTATTACCCAATTATTGGGCGTGGCAATACAACAAACTGGAGCGATTCGGTTTTATTATCTTACTGCTGTTATTATCGACCAATATACTGGGTACGATTTTAGCGTATCCGCTGTTCATTGCTCAGCAACTGTTTTTTTCTATTGCTGGCTTAAGTGCTGGATAATCCCGAATCAATAATGGACGCAGTAACCACTCTTCCTACGCTTGCCACCGTCAATGGCACGTTGCTTCATACGCTACCCGAAGACCTGTACATTCCACCCGACGCACTGGAAGTCTTACTGGATACCTTTGAAGGGCCGCTGGACTTATTACTGTATTTAATCAGACGGCAAAATATGGACATTGTGGATATTCCCATTGCCCAAATTACCCAGCAATATATCGCCTACATTCAATTGATGGGCATATTAAATCTGGATATGGCGGCGGAATATTTACTCATGGCGGCATTGTTGGCAGAAATAAAATCCAGAATGTTATTGCCCAGACAAACCGAAGCCGAAATCGAAGAAGAAGACCCGCGTGCCACGCTGATTCGCCGTCTGCAAGAATACGAAATTATTAAAAATGCCGCCGAACAAATCGACGAACTGCCTCGCATGGAACGCGAACTGTTCAGCACGCTAGTCGATGTTTCGGCATTAAGCGTAGAGCAAGCCTTGCCTGAACTGCCGTTGCACGATTTATTACTGGCGTTTAAAGATGTCTTAACCCGCGTCGATCAACACACGCACCACCACGTTTCCAGAGAGCCGTTATCGCTGCGCGAACGCATGACCCGTATTTTAGACACATTGACCTGCGTTGAAAGCTGCACGTTTCCGCAATTATTCAGCCAACAAGAAGGACGCGCGGGTGCGGTCGTCACCTTTTTAGCCATACTGGAACTGGGCAAAGACAGCCTTATCGAAATTATTCAAGCCGAACCTTACAGCGAATTGCGCGTTAAAGCCGCTTAATCATGGACATAAAACACATCGTAGAAGCACTATTATTTGCCGCGCATCGTCCGATGACGTGTAAGCAAATACAACAGGTTTTCCCTGAACTCGAACAGCCCGAACTTGCGGATATTCAAAGCGCAATCGACGCTATCGCCGCCGATTATCAACCGCGCCCGATTGAATTAAAACTGGTTGCCAGCGGCTACCGTTTTCAAGTCAAAGCCGAATTATCGCACTGGGTCGCGCGATTATTTGAAGAAAAGCCGCCCAAATATTCCCGCGCCCTGATGGAAACCCTCGCCATTATTGCCTATCGCCAACCCGTCACGCGCGGCGACATTGAAGATATACGCGGCGTTAGCGTCAGTTCCAGTATCATACAAACCTTATTGGAACGCGAATGGATAAAAGTCATCGGACAAAAAGCCGTTCCCGGTCGCCCCGCGCTTTACGGCACAACCAAACAATTTCTGGATTATTTTAATCTAAGCACCCTAAACGAACTCCCGACTTTAGCCGAGATACAACAACTCGACGAGCCGATACTTGATAACTCCACCGCACAGGCACACCGTGAAAACCCCCAAACAACAGCGTAAGCAAAAAATCACCCAAGCAACCGCGCCTAAACAGCGTCCTGCCAAACCCGCACCGAGCGCAGTCGAAAAACCCGCGACCAAAGTCGTTGCGCAGTCCACCAGCGACTCAGGTGAACGCATTCAAAAAATGTTAGCGCGTGGCGGTATCGCTTCACGCCGTGAAATTGAACGCTGGATAGAAGAAGGTCGCATTAAAGTCAACGGTGAAGTCGTTACCCAAGGCGTAAAACTTAAAGTAGGCGACTACCTGCAAATCAATGACCGCGTAGTGCATTGGGAAAAATTCGCCGAACAACCGACCCGCGTACTCCTGTATCACAAAGCCACAGGCGAAGTGGTCACGCGCAACGATCCTGAAAATCGCCCCGTGATTTTTAAAAACCTGCCCAAACTGGAAACCGCGCGCTGGATTGCTGTCGGTCGGTTAGACATCAACACCTCAGGCTTATTATTAGTCACCAACAACGGCGAACTGGCTAACCGTTTAATGCACCCCTCCACCGAAGTGGAACGCGAATACGCGGTGCGCATTTTGGGTCATGTTTCCGATGCCACCTTGGAAACTCTGAAAACAGGCGTAGAACTGGAAGATGGCAAAGCCAAATTTGATGAAATTCATTTCGCAGGCGGCGAAGGTGCGAACAAATGGTACAACGTCATCGTCAGCGAAGGACGCAACCGTCTGGTCAGACGCTTATGGGAATCACAAACCCTGCTCACCGTCAGCCGTTTAATCCGTGTGCGTTACGGGCCAATCGTATTACCCGAAGGCTTAAGAACCAGCCGCTTCTACGAACTCACCGACAAAGAACTGGATTTATTATTTGAATATGTGGGTATGGAAAAAGAAAAACACGTCGCCGTTAAGCCAGACGCTAAAGGTCAGCAAGGGCGTAGACGCTAATGCAGCGATTACGTTTTTCGGATACGAAAATAACCTGAGTTCGAGATAACAACATCTTGTCCACAAAAAGCACGAAAAAGTAACTGAACGTTGGCATTTTTGTTGAAATGAAAGCGAATAAAGTCTACATAATCGCTTTCATTTTTCGTGGATATTTCTTTATATCGAACTGAGCTTAAAATGGGTTGATTTAAAGAATATTGGCGTAATCCTGCTCCAATTGCCGAAAATTCAAGGTACTCATAAAGCGGCTGAAGCTCATCCACGTTGATAATCCCATTAAGTCCTGAAACGGCGGGGGAAGAAAACGCGGGGCGGTGACAGTGCCTTCTTCGACTAAATCCACTAATACTTTCATGTCTTCAATCATGGTTTTGCCGCAGAATAATAACGGAATGCGGTCGGGCTTGCCTTGGTGTACGGCTAGGCGGATGAAGTTGTAGGTGAGTACAAAACCTTTGATGTAAGTTAAGTCTTTGGTGAATGGCATTCCGTCGGGCGTACTGCCTCTGAATACGCGGCTGCTGAGCGTGTAGCTTTCTTCTTTATCGCGTCCTTTGTCTCTGAAAAAGGCGAATATATCCATAAAATCCGCGCCTTGTTCGGCGAGAGTAATGGCACGAACGCGGTCGATTAGGCGCATTAAGCGGCTGGGTGTGGAGCTTAAGGTTAAAATTTCCATGAGTACCGCCAAGCCTTCTTGGGTGACGGTTGCCGAGGGTGCGCCTTTGCCCAGAAATGTACAATAGGGCTGTTCCAGTCCGTTGAGTGTAGTGCCTAAATGCACCCAGACTTCATGCACTTCCAGCATTCGTAAATCGCGCATATTAAACATAGCATCGGCGCGTAATTTAACGTAATCAGTGCCTGCGGCGGCATCGGCAACAATGCCGTCGCTAATCATGGCGCGTAAACCTTCTCCTGGAAATACTGCTTGTATGCGTTCATTCAAAATAGCAACGCCATCGCTGGCATTGATGGTTTTGGGTTCTTCGGCTAAAAAATCCAGTTGCACGAGTTGTGATAGGGTTTCTTCCATCATGCTGCCCAAGTCAGCGATAGAAGGGTCGCCGACATGAAATACGTCTTCTGATGAGCCATACAATTCCTGCGAAATGTTGGCAAAAGTCGGTGTGCCGCGTGTGTCCAGCATATTTACTACGTCTTTATATTCACGGCACATACGGCGCATGATGACGCTAAGCGGATTGAGCTGCCCCAGTTTGCGGACTAAGTCGCGCTGAATTTGATGAAATTCCTGTTTTTTTTCTGTGGGGTCAAAACCTAAGGAACGACTTTTGTAGTAATCGGCGGTGACAATCGGCGGTTTTTTGCAGTGACTGTCAAAAAATGCTTGTTTGATGCTGTCATCCCATTTTACGGAGTCCAGAATACGAATCGGCTGTTGCGCGGTCACGATACGGTCGGATAGGGTTTTAACTTCTGTCAGATAGGTGGTGGGTTTGATTATTTTTTGACGCATGGGCGTAGGTACTCCATTGGCAGGTTTTTTTACACGGCGCGTTTGGCAGCGTACCTGTAATGTATAGCATGGGCGGCGCAGGTTTTACAGATTTTTTCGGTGTGATGACAATAATTTTTTGTAGAGAAATGTATTTTACGGCTTATTTTTCTCTACAAGCTAATCCAGATTAATCGTGTATTATAATTAAACGATAGGGTCTAATCTGGAGTGATGATGGTAAGGGGGGCTGGGCATAGTTATGTAGTTATTGGTGTATTAATCGGGTGTTTGTTGTCTGGCAATATCTGTCATGCGGCTACTAATAGCACCAGTGCCAAGGCGCAGAAACAAAAATCGCATCAAAAGCAAAAACGCTTAAAAACCAATCCTGTGACCGATGAGGAAAGTGCGTGGATAGCCAATGCAGAAACCGATGTCTATCGTGCGGGTACTTATCAAAATATATTGCTGGGTTATTCGGCAAAAAATGGCTGGGATGTTAGTGTCTCGTTACTGAATGTGCAGGTGTTCGGGCCTAATCAGTTATTTCAGGGTGAGAGTTTTGCGAGCATTGCCAAAACATTTACGCTGAACAATGATTTGTCTGTTACGGTCGGCTCGCAAAATGGCGTTTATATGGTGAATCAGAAACCACAACAGTGGTTGAACTACACTTATTTGGATACTAGATATGATGTTGCGCCTTGGTTGTTACTGCACGGCGGCACTTATATTGCCAATGCAGCATTAACGGGTACATCACGCCAAGTCGGATTTATTACAGGGACTGAAATTACCTTTATTCCCAATAAATTAGCCTTGCAGATGGATTATCTCAGCGGGCATCAGTCATTATCAGGCGCGACCGTGAATATGCTGGTGAATATCCTGCCACAATGGCAAATGTACATGGGCGTGTCTGTCCCTGAGAAAAATAGCGGTAATGAATTTGCAGGCATTATCGGTTTTAACCTGTCCACTAAACATCTGTAAAGTGAAGGCTCGCAACTTGTTTTCCACCGTAATAGGAATGACGACTGTTTATTGCCCCCTTTATTAGTGAGCTGTTGTCGAGTCGTATTTGCTCACCCTTTGGTTTGTCTGTATTCGTTATGAATGGCATATAGCTTGCTGAGTTATGTGCTTAGGGAACAAACTCAGTTGCAACTGGGTTTCTATGTTTTACTGTTCGTGCGGTAAAGAATGAATTAAACAGAGCTATGAACTGCCAAAGTTGTATTGATGACTGATGTTACGCACAAGAATTGTTGTCCACGAAAAGCACGAAAAAGAGTAAAAAATAATGGAGGTGTATTGAATCTGTTATTTTTATGACTGCCAGTCTTTTAAAGGACTAGCAGTTATTCACGCTGTTGTCATAGGTTTAACTCATGTTTCGGAGTTCAGTCATGCTTTGGACTCCTAATGACAGATGTTGATTTTTTCGTGCCTTTCGTGCTTTTAGTGGACTATGGCTTTTTCATGCGTAACATCAATGAAGTAAGAAAGTTACTCACCGCACTCATCGGCAAGCCTGCCCAGTGACCTCTATTGCTTGTCATCGAATAAAATTTATAAACCCGTTATTACGGGATGGATGTTAGTTATGAAACAAATCACATTGATATGTTTTGTTATTGCCTTAATCGCAGGTAATGCCGCATGGGCGCGAGACGGCTGGGGCGGTGGTGGTCACTATGGCGGTGGATATTATGGTGGAGGTCACTACGGCGGCTGGGGCGGTCATCATGGCGGTGGCTATTATGCCCCTTACTATGGCGGGGTAGCTTTAGGGCTTGGGCTGGGTTACGGTTTGGGCTATTACGGTAACAGCTATTACGGGGGTTACTATGGCGGCTATCCGTCTACTACCATCATCACTGCGCCAGTCGCGCCGCCCGTTTACATTCAACAAGCCCCTCCTGTTGTGCAACAAAATCCTGCGGGCTATTGGTATTATTGTAATAACCCGCAAGGCTATTACCCTTATGTCAAACAATGCAACAGCAGTTGGCAGCAAGTTGAGCCGACTCCACCACCTCCACTTCGATAAGGAGTAGCAAATGTCGCGATTTTCTATCGTACTTTCCAGCGCAATGATAGTGACCGTCGCAGGTTGTGCCAGCGTACCGACCGGGCCTGATGTTATGGTATTACCGGGTACAGGGATTCCGTTCAATCAGTTTCGTAATGATGATGTGATTTGTCAGCAATACGCTTCTTATCAGGTGGACGGGACGACTCCCAATGAAGCGGGCGTAAACAGCGGTGTCGCCAGCGCACTTATCGGAGCTGCGATAGGTGCGGCGGCGGGTGCGGCTATCGGCGGCGGTACGGGTGCCGCCATTGGTGCTGGTACGGGTTTGGTCGGTGGCAGTCTGGTCGGAACCAGCACCGCTAGCGGTTCTATGTACGAAGTGCAGCAACGCTACGATGTCGCTTATATTCAATGTATGTACGCCAAAGGTCACCAAGTGCCTGTATCGGGGCAATTTTCAGGGGCAACTTCGCAACCGCAGCGCGTCACACCGCCAAGCGCGAATATTCCACCGCCACCTGCGGGAATGCCGCCGCCCCCGCCGCCATCAAAATAACTGCATATATCCTGCATCATCCACACCGTTATACCTGATTTAACGCCTTTTCAAAGCAGAATGGATATTTTTAATATCCATTCTCTATCTATTAATACTCCATTTTGAATGCTTGTACTTTCTGTTTTTCAGGATGAAAATAATTGTGCTGATTGAAATGGCATATATTACTGTAACGTATTGTTTTTACAGGATTATCATTCTGGTATAAGGGTATTTATACGCCGCTTTTACAGGTAGGGTGATTAAATCAATGAATGAGGACGCACAAATGGAAAATATTCATCCGAACAGAGCGGGCTTTGTTCTGGCACTGTTGTTTGGTTGTTTGCATTTCGCTTGGTCGCTACTTGTCGCACTTGGCTGGGCGCAAGCAGTGGTCGATTTCATATTCTGGCTGCACTTTATCAAGCTGGATTATGCAATCGCAGAATTCAACGCGGGTACCGCATTACTGCTGGTTATTATTACCGCATCTATCGGCTATGTCATCGGCCGGGTCTTTGCCGTGCTATGGAACAAACTGCACAAGCAAATTTTATGACAACTCGGCATTACATTGGCAGGTGGTGAACCCGCAATCTGCGGACTCCAATATTATTATCGGAGTCGGTATTAATAACATTTTTATATTATTTGGAGATTGTCATGCGTAAATTTATTTATCTTCTGTTGGCCATAATGAGTCTTGTGGTGTTTTCTTCTTCATCCTTAGCGGGTGGTAAAAAAACAATTGATGGCACCGTTCATATGTCCGCAGGTTCGGTCGCTGTTGGAATCGGCTGGACGTGGGGCGAAGGTGTCTTGACTGTTCAGGGTGCCGACCACAACTTCGAGGTCAAGGGGCTAAGTGTAGCCGATGTCGGTATTTCAAAACTATCTGCCTCTGGAATCGTGTATAACCTGAAGAAGCTGGAGGACTTCAACGGCATCTATCACGGATTGAAAGCCGGCGCATCTGTCGGTGGCGGAGCAGGTGCTGTAATTTTGAAAAACGAACATGGTGTAGAGCTTCAATTGAACTCCAGCGGACAAGGTGTAAAGTTCGCTTTTGGAACGCAGGGAGTGAACATCCAGCTTAAGGATTAGTCGTTTTTTGAATAGGTGGATTGGGTGGCTGTTTTTGGGCAACCCATTTTTATTATTCTTTGATTATAAGGATAAGGCGATGATAACGAACATAATTTTATGCGCAGGTAAATATGAAGACGGCAGGCAATGTGATAAACCAGCTCAAATCGGGAGCTGTTTTTGCGATAAACACCATAGTGGTGTAGCCATCACCTTAGCCAACACAACAACAAAAATGATATGTGCATATAGTCAATGCTATGAGCCAGCGGAAACCGATAGCCATTTTTGTAAAGAACACAATCTATCAAGAGATATGAGGAACGGGGGATTCAGGATGCCGTTTTTTGATAACCCGATACGCAAATAAAGTCGTAGATACACCAAACACCCAAGGCTTAATCCATGCACAAAAAATTTCAATACAGTCTATTAATGCTAACAATCTTGGCATTACCAACAGCCAAAGCAGCCGATACTCATCAACAAGGGGGAGAGACTATGTTATTGCAATCAACCGCTTTTACGCTGCAAGGTCATATCCCGAAACGCTACACTTGCGATGGAGATAATGTGTCGCCGCCGTTGATGTGGTCGGAGTTGCCTGACAATACCGCAAGTCTGGTGTTGATAGTGGATGATCCTGACGCGCCTGATCCTGCGGCTCCGAAACGGACGTGGGTGCATTGGGTGTTGTATAACATTCCGCCGTCCGCGTCGGGCTTGGCTGAGGCAGTGCAGACAGCGGAGCTACCGAAAGGTACGCTGCAAGGTGTCAATGATTGGAAAAAAACAGGTTACGGCGGACCGTGTCCGCCCATTGGTCGGCATCGTTATTTCCACAAGTTGTACGCGCTGGATGCAGTGCTTCCAGACCTTCATGAACCCGATAAAGCCACTTTGGAAAAAGCGATGGCGGGGCATATTCTGGACAACAAAGAATTAATCGGTACTTATCAGCGATAAGCTTTTAATCGACAGTGAAACAATGGTAGAGAAAGCTTGGTAAAGATGGGGGTTCGGCTATCGCGTCAATCCCATCTTTACCAAAGCTTAATTTGAATGTGTTAGGCTTCTATTTTAACAGCTGGCAGAGTGAATACCCCAACCGATGCCACTAGGTCGTTAGATAATCCCACCAATTGTTCAGTTTGTAATCCTTGAGCTTGTAACTGGTCAAAGGTTTGTTCTGTACTTTTGGTAATTTCCAAGGCACGTTCTTGTAAACGTTGAGTGGTTAATACTTGCGCATTAGAGTCGGCGGCGATACGTTGTACCAGCTGTACCAGTTCCGCTGTGGTTTCTCTTGTTGCGCGCATTTCATCACCCGCTTGTTGTGCGAGGTCTGTTCCTTTTACAACCTGTCCAATCGCTTCGTTCATGGTGATAACGGTATCAGCGGTTTCTACCTGAATGTTATTTACCAGCGCGGCGATTTTTGAAGTCGCTTCACGCGAGTTTTCCGCAAGTCGTTGTACTTCGTTGGCAACAACCGCAAAGCCTCGACCTGCCTCACCCGCTGATGCGGCGTGCATGGAAGCGTTTAACGCCAGAATGTGGGTACGTTCAGCGATGTTGTTAATCAGGTTTACAACGCCGCCAATTTCTTGTGAACGCTCACCGAGTCGTTTAATCCGTTTTTCAGTTTCGCGGATGGTGTCACGAATGGTAGTGATACCTTGTACTGTATCTAATACGGTCTCTTGCGCTTTGTCGGTATTTTTAATGGCTTTTTCTGCCGCTTCGTTACAGGAAACGGCAAGTTGTGCTACTCCTAACATGGCTTCTGATGCGTTGTTAAGCTCGATGTTGGATTGCTCCACCTCACGTTTTTCTTCTTGTGCCACTAAAATAACGCTGTCTGATTGGGTTTTTACTTGTTGCGATACGCTGGCAACATTACCTGCCAGTTGCACCACTCTGTTCAAAACTTTGGAGGTTTCATTAGCCAGTACGTTTAACGCATCGGCAATCAGACCTGTTACGTCTTCCGATACGGGTACTGTAACAGTCAGGTCTTTTTGTGACAGTTTTGCCACCGCTTGCAGTAAGTTAATAATCGAGTTGTTCAGGGTTTCGTTTTCTTTTTGAATGGTGGCATTCACTAATTCCCGCTGGTCAACCATCATGTCAAACTGTCTACCCATCAAGCCCAGCTCGTCAAAGGTTTGTGGATTAACACGGATGTCATTATCACCCGCCGCCAGTTTCTGCATAACGTCTACTAAGTGACCTACAGGTTTGGTAATACTGCGAATAATGTAAAAAGTAAAGGCGGCACCGATTAATAATAAGGCGAGCAGACTCAGAGAAATGTACAGTTCGCGTTGACGTAATGCCTGCGCTTTTTTAGTCAATAGATTGTCCAGTAACTGCATCCCTTTTTCGTTACGTTTAACATAACTGTCGATGGTTTTGGTGTAAAAATCGAAGTAATCTTTTGGGGCATAAGTCAGTTGCGGGGCGTTTAATACTTCTTGCTGAGCTAATTTGATGGCACCTAAGTAGTTTTCACTGGCTTCTTTTGTCATGTCTTCCAGCTCTGCTTTAATCATAGGATCCAGAGCAAAGGCTTTTTCCAATAATCCTAAAGCAGTTTTGCGTTGTGAAACAGAAAGTTCAATCAAACCTGATAAACGTTGCGCGTCGGCAGTAGACATTTGTTTTTCTGCTAATATCCCAGAACCCAAGGCTCGTAATTTACCGAGGGATTCAGTCAATGCAGGATTGGCGTAGATGAATGCTTGAATCAAGAAGTAGGTTTTGGCATCAGGATCCAGAGTTAAACCGAATTGGTCAGCCAGTTTGTCATTCAATGTCAGGTAGTCGGCGATGACATTAACGTGTTCCTGAAAACTTTGCGCTACATTGATTTCCTCTTTATCAACTTGAAGCTCCAGTTTACGCCAATGCTGGGTGGTCTCATCCCAAGACTTATTGATTGTTTCATTGGGTATAGCTTTAATCATGCGATCTAAGGTACTGACAATCTGATTGGCTGCTTTTTTAGTGGCTTCACGTTGTGTTGCAGCCTCTTTGTCGCCGCCTAATAAACGGGCGGATAAACCACGGTGTTTTTGTAGTAGTCGCACCAGTTCTAATAGGTTTTGTGTGGGCGGAATCCCTTGGGTTTCCAGTATCGCCGCGTTTACCGCTTTTTCTGTTTCAACCACATAAAAACTAAACGGCAGGATTACTAACACGAGAGCCAGTACGCCCAAAATAACGAACTTCTGCCAGAGCAGCATTCGGCTAAATAGACTTATATTTTGTTTCATAGAGTGTCCCTATTTTTCAATGATGAAGTTTACCGAATAGTCTGAGCTTCTGTGGTTGCAGGAGTGAGCTAAACGAGATTATATAAGTTGGGTTGCCGTTTTTTGACAGTCCAACAAGAGCCGATGCAGTGATGGGGGGTTGTTGAGACCGTTATGATTAACTCAACAACACGCCATTTTTGTATGCGAATAAATGTTCAAGTTTTAAAATTGGAATCGCTTGTTGAGACTCCGTGTCTTGAAAACAGCACCTGACATAGTTCGTCCATGAAGATAGGTCGGCAGGTAGCGGACAAGCCTGCGTATCACTGACTTCAGTGCGTCTCGGTGTGGCATTCAGGGATAACGCTCCGTATTCGGGCAGTGCTGTTTTTTCAGTTCGGTAAGCGAAAATAGTCATCACACGATGGTTTTCAGGTGTTGCGTTTTTTTCGAGTCCGAAACGTTCAACAAGATCCATCACGGGAATAAGTTTGTTTTGCCAGACGAATATTTGCTGACAATAAGGCGGTGCTGTAGGTATGCTGAACAGTTCAGGGTTGTCAGGTAGCACATGAATGAGTTCAAACTCGCCGACAGCGGCGGACAGGGTGTCAGTAATCGAAATAATCCAAGCGGGTACTTTCATAAGTGATCCATTAGTCGTGCGGGAAAAGCCGGGTTAATGCACTCGCGGAGCTGATATAACGCACTTCTTTGCCATAGACAGCCAATGCAAGCAGTGGTGATTTTGGATTGTGCATTGCTCTCGGTATCGGTTGGATGTGAATCTGATTGCGTGTAAGGGTATCGATTTGTTCGCACAGCAAACCATAAACAGGATTAACGTTTTTCAGCAGAACAGCGATTCGATAACTGTCAGGGCAACTCTTCAGTAAGTTCAAGTCAGATGATAATGCGTATAAAGACCTCATTTCACTGCCTTGTTGCAGTTGACCTACTGAACCGATAGTATCAAGACATGGAGTCATATCAATGGTTGGTTCTAAGGAATAAATATCGCTTTGCGGTATTAACAGTTGTACTCCGGCAAACGCCATATTGGCAAAATAGTCTGAGGATTCGATAGCCTGCATAGGATTAACCGACATCAGGCTGCTACCGCGCTGTGCTGTTTGTCTATCAGTGTCTGTATGTTGATTAACAGGTTGTCATCCTGTACAGGCTTAACCAGATAGAAGTCGATGCCCATTTCATCCGCCATAAGGCGATGCTTTTGTGTTGATCTGGAGGTAATCATGATAATGGGCAGGGTTTTAAGTCTTTCTTGGGTGCGAATATGCGAGGCTAATTCGAGACCGTTCATTCTGGGCATTTCAAGGTCGGTGACAACGACAGCGGGTTTGTTGTAAGCCAGCCATTCTACCGCTTCAATACCATCGCGTGCGGTATGGACGGGGAAGCCTGCGTCAGTCAGAATGTGTTCAAGAGCGCGGCGTTGGCTGAGTGAGTCATCGACAATTAATATTTTTTGGTGGTTTGCGTGTGCTTCTGTGACTTCGGTCGCATTATAAGTGTCTTCTTGGGTATAAACGGGCGCACGCAGTAGTTCAGGAATATCCAGTACGGGGGTCACTGAGCCATCACCTAAAATGGTCGCGCCGACAAAACCATGAATTTTTTTCATGTAATGCCCTAGGTTTTTAATAACCACCTCGCGGCTGTCGTTAATCGAGTCAACCAGTACTGCGGTGATTTTTCCTTCGTTTTCGACCAACAAAACCGCACCGTGCATTCTTTCTTTTTTACGGTGATCCTGTATGTGTAACAAGTCTTCAAGTTTGACCAGAGGATAAATATCGCTGTCTATTACTAATATTTTTTCATGACCGATGGTTGTTATTTCACCTATTCCTGAATACAGAATCTGCGTAATGCCCTTGCTGGAGATGGCAACCTTGTAAGTGCCTGCACTGGCGAGCAGTGCGTGTGAGCGACTTAAGGGTAAAGGCACACGCAATTCAACTGTTAAGCCCTGTCCGTGCATGGAATTTAACGATAAGCTGCCGCCTAAAGACATAGCTTGGAAATTGACCACATCCATGCCTACGCCGCGTCCTGACGTTTGCGTAGATTGGGTGCGGGTGGAAAAGTTGGGACGTAGAATCAAGCGTTTTAATTCATCGTCAGTCACTGTGTCGCCTGAGCGTATATCACCGCGTTGTTCGGCGGTATAGCGAATCGCAGCGAAATCCAAGCCGCGCCCGTCATCACGACAACGGACTACAATACTGTTGCCTTCACGGTCGAATTCGATATTAATTTGCCCGACACGCGGTTTACCCATTGCAATACGTTCTTCTTCCGTTTCTAAACCGTGATCGACTGCATTGCGCAATAAGTGCATGAGCGGTTCGATTAAAGCACTGAGGGTGTCGCCGTCAATGAGCAGGTTTTCACCCGATACGGTCAGTTCACCTTGTTTGCCTGTTAAGCGACAGGTTTGTCTAAGACCGCGTTGCAGGCGGAGGATAATAGAGCCTACGGGTACGAAACGGGTTTGCATGACCGCTTCTTGAGTGTTGATAACCAGACGTTGTTGATATTCCAGAACGTCGTTCATGGTGTCGAGTTCTTTTTTCATATCAACACTGATTTCGCGCGCGTCAATCGCGGCTTCTACCATGCGCCGACTGGCAGTATGCAATTCGTTGTACTGATCCATTTCCAAGGCATCAAAGTCTTTGTCCGTATTGACGGATGAACGTCCTGATAAGTCTTTTAAGTCAATTAATTGTTCTAATTCTGCACCTAGCTGCTGTAACAGGGCAAATTGCTGTTCCATTAGTTGAAGCTGATTTTTCAGGCGGCGTTCGCGCTCGTAAATCTGTCCGTTAAGAATGATACTTTCACTTGATAGTCTGAATAAGTGTTCAATCTGATGGGTCGGTACGCGCACCATAGCGATTGTCGCCGCGCTGGGGGTTTCCGTTGGTGATTTTTTTGGAGCGGGCGGTACGGGTTCAGGTGTCGGTGTGCCGGTCATGTCGGTCTCAGCAACAGGCACGGGTTGTTTAACGGCTGTGTGCGGAATATCGGTGTCATCCTGAATACCGTTTGCCGCTATCTGGTTGGCCCAGTCCAATACTTCCTGTAGCACTTCCTGTGCATCTTGCGGCGGTTCACCCTGATCCAGTAACGATTCGCACATGGCTTCCAAGCAGTCGGACGCATTGAGCAGTGTGCTTATCAATGCGGAATTGGGCAGCTTACGGACTTTAGCGCACGCCATCAAAATATCTTCCATTTGATGGGTCAAAACAGCAATGCCTTTAATACCTACTGTGTTGGCAGAGCCTTTAATGGTATGGGCAATGCGCTGAGCAACATCAAGATCTTTTGAGCTGCCGCCTGATTGCAGTCGTTGGATTGCTTCAGAAAGTTGTTGTGTGTAGGCGGGCAGTTCTTGTAGTAATAAATCAAGCAGTTCTTTATTAACGTCATCGGGTAAGGCTAAGGAGATATTATCATCGGTGGCGATTTTTTCGCGGGTATCTTCTTCGGCGGATTCTTGGTTCAAGCCTGTTACCCGCATTTTGGGCAGTAAGGCTGCACTGGCTTCAGGGCTTAGCGGTTGAATCCAGTTCGGTTGACTTATCTGCTCTAATAATTGTTTTCCTGCGCCTTTTTTGCCGAACGACAGTAAATAGGCTTGGACTTGAGCAACCCAATTGACAAGTAAATCGCGGTTATCAACGGTAAAGCTGTCAATGTGTTGCAAATAGAGAGCAATATTGGCGTTGACCTGTTGACAGACTTCTGCCAGTCCTGCAAAACCCACCATTGTTGAAGCATTGGCGAGACGCTCCAATTCTTCACCGGCTTGTTGCAGATATTCGGTTCGTGTGGCAATCGGCTCCTCAAAAGACACGGCGAGAAAACGGTAATTTAACAGTCCCGCTTCGGTATTCAGTAATTCAATCAGTTCCTGCGCCATCGGCGACAGTATTTCGGCATTGTCGTTATCGTCATTTGCTGTTGTGCTGGTTAAAACGGCGGGTTCATCAGAGGAGGCGAGTAACGTGTCCGCTGGGCTGTTGTCGGTTACGTCACTTTTAGTACCTATTTCTTCGACCAGCAAGGTGGTGAAGGTTGCAAAATCATCCTCATCAAAAGGGATGTTTAATGCGGGATGTCGCAAAATAGTGATGATGTCATGAATAACATCCAGAGAGTTGTGTCGATAGGCATTGATGAATGTTGACCAGTTGTCGAGTAATAATGACAAGTCGGTTTTTACGGCATCTGTTGTGCTGTCGGGTAACTGGTGCAGTGCATCTGTGATGAGCAGACTCAGGCTGTACAAACAGGAATAACCTTCGGCATCCAATTCATTGGCGAGCTGTTCAATGGTGGTAATGTAATCGTTATATGAGACCGTTGTACTGCTTGAAGACGCGGACTCATTATTATCAGGTGTATGGTTTATTTCAGGGTTTGCATGGTTTAAGAATACCCTGTCATTAAGCGCGGATAACAGCTGCATTTTTACAGCGGAAAATTCGTCCTGTGATAATTCAGACAGCGCGTCTTCTATTAATAAACACGCATCGTGCAAATCGGCATATTGTTTATGTTGTGCGGCTTGGTCGCCCAGTTTGTTAATGGCTTGTATATAGGTTTCAACAGGACTGTCAGCGTCCAGAGATTCGATACAGAAATCGCTGGGTTGCACGTCACCTTGTGCGGCTAATAAATGCAGACCGAGTGTTAATTTGCTTGATTCCCCGTTAGGTGCTTGACTCATAACGCGGTTCCTTCTGTTGCGTATTGGCGACCCAATGTCTTGAAAAGCTCATCGAATTGGATATTCAACCAGAGCTGGTTATTATGAAAATAACCGCTTGATACACAACGTTGTAACAGGGTTGGCAGTGGTGGTAATTGTTTAAGCGGTTGGACAAAATCGTTTTTTATGTCGGGTAGACCGTCAATCCAGAATGCCATTGCTTTGTCACCCTGTCCGATGGCAAATAACTGGCGTTTTTTGTGTTCAGTGGCTGTTTCACCTAAGAAGAGTTGCAAGTCAATCACAGGCACGAGATCGCCCCTGAGATTGATTAAGCCGCTGAACCATGCTTCAACATTGGGCAGCGGGTTGACTTGCAGTTGCTCAATCACTTCACAATAAGTCCTGCTACTTACCAAAAATCCCAAACTGCCCACACGAAAGCCAAAAACAGCCTCTGTGGGGGTAGTTGGGTTTGGGGTAATCACCTCGGTTTCCAATGGTAAAAACTGCGTTAAAGCAGCGGTTGGCGATAGCCAGTCAGTGTTGTCGAGGTGAGGTGCTTCCATTAGTGCTATACCTTACAAAGCGTTGATAATAACTGATAATTATAGTGCGGCTAACGCGGCAAGAATTTCTTTGGCATCACCCGGTTTACCGATTAAGTCTTTAGCACCTTGCATTTGCGCCCATACTTTGTCGGCTTTTTGGTTTTTTGAACTGATAAAGATGACGGGAATGTGTTTGGTATCCGCATCCTCGTGTAACGCGCGGCAGGTTGCAAAGCCATCCATACCCGGCATGACAATATCCAGAAAAATAACATCCGGTTTTTCTGCTTTCGCTTTTTTCAGTGCTTCTGCACCATCTGTTGCTTCAATCAAGATACATTCTGTGGTTTGCAAAATTTGTCGGATACTTGCCAAATCGGCAGGTGCATCATCACAGATTAATATTTTTTGAATGGCCATGCTGTTTTTTTTCCTATTGATTTTGATGTTAAAAGAGTTTTATTGTTGGGAGGTTTTTTTGACTGCCAACCAATCCATCATACGATGACTGAGTTTTTGAAATGCTTCATTTTGAACGGGTTTTGTTAAATAAGTGGTACAGCCTGCAACAATGCCTTTGACTTCATCAAGAGGTGAGCATTTCGCCGATACCATTACGATAGGTGTTTTTTTATAAAGCGGCATTTTGCGTATTTGTGTACAGGTTTCGTAGCCGTCAATACCCGGCATCATGACATCCAGAAAAATAATATCGTACTGTTTGGCTTGGATTTTTTCCAGTGCCATTTCGCCGCTGTCGGCAAAGTCAATATGATTGATGTGTTGCAGTGTCAATAAGTTTATTTCTAACGATTTTTGTATGGATACACTGTCATCCACGACTAATACCGAATAATTTTGGGGAGTCTCTACGCTTGTGCTATCGGTTGTTGCTACTGCTTGACTTTGATGCTCAGGCTCAACGCCATTAGCAACTTTATCAAGCGTGTTCAGCAAGCGAGCGGCAAGCAGGATGCCATGAACCTGATAGGGATGAATGCGGTAAGTAATTGAGTCATCCAACAGCGTCTCTTGACTGGCTGCTACAAGGTGCAGATTAGGATACTGACCAAGAATAGTATTTTTTTCGCTTAACGCCGCTGGATTATCATAATTCACTAGCAAAATATCAGCATTTTCACTGGTGCGGATTACTGTATAGGCTCTTTGTTCTGGGCGATCACGTTGAAAAATATAGTCGAATTTTTCTACAACATCCGCTTCAAATCCTAATAGCACAACTCGCATTTTTGCCGAGCATGGGTGTGTTTGCGGTAGATTGTTTAATTCCATGATTGCACCGATTGCTTTCAGTAATATAGATTCGCTGGATTTTATATAGTAGTCTGGTAAAAAATAGCACGTTAATTTAAATGCAATTCACCAGTTTAGCTGTTAATTATGACGTTAAAGTGAATTTCCTTCTTTCAATAGACGCAATAAATACTGCCCATAGCCATTTTTAGCCAATGGTTGTGCTAATTTATGCAGTTGTTCCGCATTAATGAAACCGCTGTTGTAGGCTATTTCTTCAGGGCAGGCGATTTTTAAGCCTTGGCGATGTTCGATGGTTTCAATAAAATTGGAGGCTTCAATCATACTTTCATGTGTACCCGTATCCAGCCACGCATAGCCGCGACCCATAATTTCTACGGACAGTTGATTGCGCTCCAGATAAATACGATTCACATCGGTGATTTCCAGTTCGCCGCGTGGTGATGGTTTTAAATTAGCGACAATATCAATGACTTCGTTGTCGTAAAAGTATAAGCCTGTGACTGCATAGTTGGATTTAGGCTCGGTCGGTTTTTCCTCTAATGTCTGGGCGCGACCTTGTTTGTCAAAACTGACCACGCCGTAACGCTCAGGGTCGGCTACATGATAGGCAAATACGGTTGCGCCTTCGGTTTTGTTTAAGGCATGACCCAGCTGTTTGGGTAAATCCTGACCATAAAATATATTGTCGCCCAAGACCAATGCGGAAGGGTCATTGCCGATAAATTCTTTACCGATAATGAACGCTTGTGCCAGACCATCGGGGCTGGGTTGTACGGCGTATTGCAGATTGATACCCCAGTCGCTGCCATCACCGAGCAGTTGCTCAAAGCGTGGTAAATCTTGTGGTGTGGAAATAATCAGGATGTCACGAATACCGGCTAACATCAGGGTGCTGAGCGGGTAATAAATCATCGGTTTGTCATAAATCGGCAGCAGCTGTTTAGAAACCACTTTGGTGACAGGATAAAGCCGAGTGCCAGAACCACCAGCGAGAATAATACCTTTACGAGTTGTCATTATTATTTTCCTAAAATTTCGGTGAGCATTCGTGCTACACCCGTTTGCCAATGGGGCAAGTTTATATTAAAGTTAGCACACAGTGTGCCAGTATTCAATCGTGAATTAAGTGGGCGATTAGCAGGAGTTGGAAATGCACTGGTTGGCACAGGGGTAATGGCATCATTTGTAATGTTTAAATTTATGCCCTCATTTAGTGCGAATTCTATGACAAAATGCGCATAATTGCACCATGTTGTCTCGCCGCTGGCAACCAGATGATAAAGACCTGCAAGTTCCGGGTGTTGTTGTACGGTGCGAATGGTGTGAGCGGTGACATCAGCTAATAAATCCGCACCTGTGGGTGCGCCGAACTGATCGTTAATGACAGTTAAGCGGTCGCGTTCAGCCGCTAAGCGTAACATGGTTTTAGCAAAATTTGTGCCACGCGCGGCATATACCCAGCTGGTACGAAAAATCAGGTGCTGGCAACCAGAGTCAATAATCGCCCGTTCGCCTTCTAATTTAGTCGCTCCATAAACGCTTAAAGGCGCAGTGTTATCGGTTTCCAACCACGCGGTATCGCCACTGCCATCAAATACATAATCGGTCGAATAATGCACTAACCAAGCATTACAGCGTTTTGCTTCTTCTGCCATAACACGCGGGGCGAGGGCATTGATAGTCCGCGCCAGTTCTGTTTCACTTTCGGCTTTGTCTACCGCAGTATACGCGGCGGCATTAACGATGACATCGGGTGCAATAGCGCGAATGGTGTTTGCAATGCCATCAAGATTAGTGAGATCGCCGCAATACTCCGTGCTGTTTCTATCCAATGCAATGACATCACCCAGCGGCACGAGGCTGCGTTGTAATTCCCAGCCAACTTGTCCATTTTTACCGAATAACAAAATTTTCATCACTTTATGACCTTTTTCGACGTAATAGGTAGTTAAAAGCGCGCAGTCTACCATAAGTGATTGGGTTCAAGCGTGTGTATCAAGCAATATAAGGGGGGGTTAAGGTTATTAAGTCAGTGAACGAAAGACGAATAGAGTATTATGTTGCCTCACCTAGTACACCGTCAGTTTAGTTATGACGGGTAAAGTTGCCAAATCTGCGAGGTTTTAAAAACCTCGCAGGTCTTTATCGCACTGTCATAATAAAATGGACTGACTACTAGCCTTGTTCATCCATATAATGGTTGCTACACAGGTAGATTATTCAGTGCTACTTTGCCGTAACCGAATGCGAGCGCGTATCAGAGACACAATGACGGCAATTAATAATGCAAGCAAAGACAGCTCCAGCATTAAAAACGCGGCAATTTTAAAATACGCAAATAAAGGATGAGCAAAGCGTACCAGCCAACCAGCGGCTTCATCGGCGAGTGCAGAAATGTAGGTCAAGCCGCTGATCCAGATTTTCAGGCGTATGGAGAACTCTGTCATCAGCATTAAATGCGTCAGGGTGACAATCAGCATTCCCATGGAAAACAGGTGAAAATGCGATACTTCCAGCATACCCTGATAACTGCGCGGTGCGGTGAATTGTTCTTCCGAACCCAGATAATAGGCGGTGACAGAGCTGGGAGTTAAATCCATGTGATGAAAATACATCATGCCATTACTGACCCACAACAGAGCGACATAGCCTAAAAACATCAGTATTAAGGCATTCAGCAACGATTTACGCTGTTGTTCGCCAGTGACAAAATAACGCATAGTGTTCTCTATTTTTTGACCAATACTTGATAGATAGCCATGACTTTACGAATGCTGTCGATATTAGCGCGGGTACTGAGCGTAGCCCCTGCAATACCATCGACACCTTTATTAAAATCCATGTCGGCGAGCGGTCGTTTGTACAATTGTTCAAACCAGCGTTCAGGCGGCATATATTCAGGCGGCTCATGAAAAGCGAGAGTGTAGACTTTGCTTAACTCACCTTCGGGTGTCAGCACGATCATCAGGGTTTCTGGTTTGGTTCTGACCGTATTAGTTTCGATAGCCGCGTAACCTGTGATTTTGTCCTGATTTTTGCCAACGTAGAAGGTAAATAAACCTGAATCTAATTTAATTTTGGCAAGTTGCTGTATGGCAGCGGTTTGTTGCTCGTCAGGAAATAAGGCTAACTGTTCAACGGGTGTGCCTTTGCCGAATGCCAATTCCATTGCTTCACTTTTACTGTAAAAAACGGTGGCAAAACTCGGGGTTGCAGCGATTAGCAGCCCTAAAAGCAACATAAATTTAAGGAGTTTCATAGTGCCTCTTTGTTGAATTGACGCGGGGCGTTGATTATAGCAGACCAGACCATTGAGATTTTTAAAACCTCAATGTTTTCACTGTCCACGAAAATCACGAAAGACGCGAAAATTTTCGTGCTTTTCGTGTCTTTCGTGGATAAAAACTAAATGTGTGTGGACGCAGTTTATTAGAAAATAAAGCCGAAACCTAGGTTGAAGTCGTCGGGTGCAGTGCCTTGTTTGGCGGTGATATTGCGATAGTCTGCCTTGATAACGACATTGGGAATCGGTTTATATTGCAAGCCCACTTGGAAAATTTGTCTGTCTTTAGTTTTGTCATCTTCATAACCGTTAGGTGCTTTGGCAATGGTATCCAGATGTTCATAACGGACAAACGGTGCTAGATATTGCGGTGTGTCTTTGAATAATAACGGTAAAACGTCATAACCAACTTCTGTATACCAGCCATAATTTGATGAACCGATGGTTTCACCTTTTGCCGCACTGAGTACGTCTGCATCATTGATATGTCCCCACGAACCCAGCGTACGGAATTCCAGACCACGGTATTTCCATTGGATATGCGCTTCATAGAGCTGGGTAAAGACATCGCGTTTCTGTCCATCATAGACTTGGTTTTGCCCCGCATTGCCTGCATAAGCCGAACCGCCGACAGTGACACCTGATAAGTAGGAGGGCGTGTAGTCCAGATTGGCGATATAACCGAAGTTTTCTGCTTTTGCATTGCTGCCGCCGCCGCGACCTTCACGAATACCATCAGAAGTAAATCCCTCTGCATCCAGACCGTTAGTGATGTAAGCGGTATACGTTAAATCAGGTGTGATTGAACCAAATAAACCTGCGCCCACTTCGCGCCAAGTGCTTGGAATGATAGCTTGCTCAACCACAGGACGATGATTACCAAAGTAAAATAACGGCTCATGAATACGGTTGATAAAGCCCATCGGCATTAACACTAAACCGGCGCGGGCATTGACCAGCGGATTAATAAAGAAATCCAGCGAGGCGAATTCAACAGATACTTCACCTTTTGATTCAGAACCTTCACCTGTAGTACCGTGTTCAAATTCAATTTCACTATTGAACAGAATTTTATCAGTAAATTTGTAGCCCGCATACAACACCATACGTTCCATATCCGCCGTGTCTTTGCTATCGCCTTTATTACCGACTTGCGCTTGATAATTAGCTTCACCATAACCGCCGATAGACAGCCCTTTACCTACCTGATAAACCTTCGATGCCGCAGGACCTAAACCGTACGCACTTTTGAGTGCTTTTTCCTCAGGAATAGATAAATTAGTACGCAATTTTTCCACTTCCTGACTCAGTACATCGGTTTTGCGCTCCAGTTTTTTGACATCATCAGCGGGAGCTTTACTGGCGGGTTCGGCAGCAGCAGTGGCGACTGGTGCGGTGGGAGCGGGAGCTGATTTTTGTGCGGTCAGTGCGTCAATCTGCTTTTGTTGAGCCTGAATAATTTTCCACATATCCTCCATAGTCTGCGGTTTTTCCAACGCATTAGCCGATGTACTCATAGCAACTAATGCCGTGAGTATGCCTCTTGATATTGATGATTTATTAAATATGTTCACTTAACACCCCTATTAACTGTAATTTGTATGGGTGAATTATAGGTAAATAGGTATAAAGATGCAAATGATTGTTATTTGCGAAAATATAAGGACAGTTGTTGTATTTTTGCGACTCTGCAACTTTTAAAAAAGATAATAGAAATAACAAGTCAATACTGTGTTATTTAAAAATTGCAATGCTATTGGTATTTCTTTGTTTTTCATACTCGAATATGTGTGAGTTGAATGACAGGCAAACCTGTAAGATGCGCTAATAGGATGATGATATGGACTCCTCTCTCCCTGTTGACGGTGTCATAATGCACCACTGAGACAAACAACGGCCGAAGAGGAGTCCGAGATGAATACTAACGCAGTCGGCTTAGACATAGCAAAAAAC